>OLSH01000105.1_pt1 | contig 88950 bp, 78 predicted proteins | sample 1643221 | NCBI WGS metagenome assembly OLSH01 (sample SAMEA3136681, study PRJEB25190) | human gut metagenome | biome: human gut; feature: human-associated habitat; material: faeces | place: Austria | collected 2013 | reverse complement strand
ATTGTCTACATCTTTTCCGTTTTCTCACAAAACATCCCCTCTTCTTTTGTTTTTTGTACATAAACACCTAGTTAAACTTAATTTTACACCAGTTTTTATATATTTTCAACAGTGTCTGCACGAAATGCGGCTTTTATGTACGAAATCTTCTTATTCATTAAAAAAGAGGGGGGCGCAAAATCATCATTAAATTAGATGATTGAAGCGATGCCCACACTTTATGGATACAAAAACGGAAGGTGCCCCCTGTTTGAGGATAGATATTTCTCACGAAAGTGGCATAAAATACCTGCTGCCGGATTGCTCACTAAGGGCAAACCGAAATTCCTGCACACTTTCTGTACGGTACTTTGAAAATGATTCTTCCTGATATGGCAGTATCTTCATGGCACAATACAGGATGTTGATCAGAACCAACATTTCGATTCCAATCCGGTTCTTTTCGTTGTATAATAAGTTTGTCGTACAGGGTCACTTTCCTTTGTATATTTTGTTGGCAAACTAATTATACACCAAAGTGTTCTGTACGATATTTTTTCTTAAAAAGTTGTAAAGTCGTAGTGTCAAAGGCGAATCCGGTAAGCCGACCACCAACTGTGCTATCTACGGATACAGGAAAGACCCGCAGAACAAGCACCATTGGCTGATTGACGAGGAAGCGGCGGCGGTTGTCCGCAGGATATTCCGGCTAACCATCGAGGGCAACGGCCCTTATGAGATTGCCCGCATCCTCTTTGACGATCATGTGGAAACGCCCGCCGTTTACTTCGTTAAACCATTCTTTCCAAGCCGGAGTATATGGGGCATACGGTAAACTTCCGTTCCCATAAGGACTTTTTGAAGATACCCATGAAGCCACCGTTGACAAGGAAACATGGGAGCTGGCAATGTATGAGGACAGGGCGGCGGAGAAAATCACAGAACGTAACTTTTCCATGCTGTCTTCCTATCCCCTTCATCAACCCATCCCCCCTAATGTAAAATGACAGATTTCTTCCCTTAACACTATATTAATGCAAAAATGTGACTGTTATATTGGCGATTCAAAGGTTTTCATTGCAGATATCAGGAATAATACTTTTTTGAAAAAACAGGAAACATACTTTTTTTGAAAAAACAGTTGACACTTTCTTAAACCTGTGGTATCCTAATTGAGGTTCAGAAATGTTCCAAACCAAAGGGGAATAGTTCAATGGTAGAGCAGCGGTCTCCAAAACCGTAGATGGGGGTTCGAGCCCCTCTTCCCCTGCTGACTATTTTAACGAATAGCCCAACCCGAAGAGAGTCCAAGACCTTGATTTTACTAGGTTTTTGGGCTTTTTCTAATGGCATACTTAAAAATCCCCGAAATGACCGTCTTTATATTTTGCCATTCTTTACGAGTCATGCTGTACTTTTTAATTAATCCATTTGCCCACTCTTCCAATATAAAAGGTTATTTTATAGAAACGGTTTCTTTCTTTTCTTCTGCCCATGCTGCCATGGGCGTGACTAAAGATAGGGATAAGGCTTATCCCTGTAGTTAATATATTTTTCATAAATCTCCTTCTTTATATTTCTATTGTGTAACACGGTATATCAATGCTCTGCTTCTCATTCTTCGTATAATTATCAGAAAGATTCGCATACTAATCTCAATAGGAGGTGTCCGTTATGGATTTAAACGAAACAATTTGTTTTTGTAATGATGTAACAGCTGGAATGATAAAAGATGCAATTGAATCAGGCGCTAAAACCTTAGAAGATGTACAGGAAGCTACTGGAGCTGGTACCGCATGTGGCGGTTGCCTTGATAATATACAAGCATTAATTGATGAACTGAGTTCATAATATATTCTTCATACCCATTTGCTTATGTAAGTGGGTATGAATTTTATTTATTACTTGTTAGTCTCTATCCTAAGCTCATTTATTTATCAGTAGACCCGAAAATTCCGTATGTTGTCACATTCATCGTTTACCGTGATACCATATGGTAGAAAAATGCCCTGTGCCATCCCCTGACCCGCTGGAATATCTACTGTTTTGCAGATACATGAATCATTGACCAGCTTTACAAAAATGTGTCCCTCATTATCAGAATAAAAATAATCTTCATCCACTATACCAAATTTGTCGCATAAACTTACGATGCTCATTTCCTGCTTCAATAAGTTTCTGCGCTATCTTCATGTCATTTTCACCTACTAAAAAATGGCAGCCATAAATTTTATCTTCTCCATTTATATCGCCAGGCCATATATTACGGTTATTTGGAAACCGTTGGTTTTGCAGCGCTGGCCGGAAGCGAGACGCCGGTTATAGATGCCGGCACTGCCATCTTTGGACCAGTGGGAACCATTATTGTTGCCATTGGCGCCAGTGTTTCGATTTTCGGAGCGCCTACCTTGTTTATTTGTCTGATTGCACTGGTATTTGTCTGGACCGGCTCATTCGGCACCCTGTTGGGCATCAATGTATTTGCGGGAAGGATAAGAAGGCTTGAAGGCTCATTTACATGATTCCAATTGCCTCCCGCACATTAGACACCCCAATCAAACGTATGCCCTCCGCCGGCTTCATCTTATCCGCGCATACCTTTGGCAGCACACAGGTGGTAAAGCCCAGCTTGGCGGCCTCATTTACACGCTGGCCGGCCTGGGATACGGCCCTGACCTCTCCGGACAGGCCCACCTCCCCGAATATGAGCATTTTTGAATCCACGGGCCGGTCCTTGTAGCTGGACATAAGGGCCATGATAATGGCCAGGTCCAGAGCGGGCTCATTCATCTTCATACCTCCAGCAATATTCACATAGGCGTCCAGCCGTGACATCTCATAACGGCAGCGCTTCTCCAGCACTGCCATCAGCAGGTTCACACGGTTGTAATCCGTACCGGCCGCCGTGCGCCTGGGCATACCGAAATTGGTTTCCGTCACCAGGGCCTGTACCTCTAAAAGGATGGGCCTGGTGCCCTCAAAGGAACAGGATACCACTGCGCCGGAGGCTTCCTCAGGACGACCGTCCAGCATGTATTCGGATGGATTCTCCACCTCTGCCAGACCCTGTTCCCGCATCTCAAACACACCTATCTCATTGGTAGAGCCAAACCGGTTCTTCACACTCCGCAGAATGCGGTAGGACGCATTCCTGTCTCCCTCAAAATAGAGCACCGTATCCACCATATGCTCCAATACTCTTGGACCTGCCACCACGCCTTCCTTTGTCACATGTCCCACCACGAAAATGGCGATTCCGCGGCTCTTTGCAATCTGCATCAGGATTCCTGTAGACTCCCTTACCTGGCTGACGCTTCCGGGAGCCGAGGATATCTCCTCCCTGTACATGGTCTGTATGGAGTCAATGACTGCAATCTGGGGATTCTCAGTGTCAATGGCCCTCTCAATATGCTCCAGGCTTGTCTCACACAGGAATTTCAGCTCTCCGGTTACAGGGCCGATGCGGTTGGCCCTCATCTTAATCTGTTTCAGGGATTCCTCCCCTGATATGTACAGGACCCTCTGGCCCGCAACTGCCAGATTCCGGCATACCTGAAGCAGAAGGGTGGATTTTCCGATACCCGGGTCTCCGCCCACCAGCACCAGGGAACCGGCCACGATTCCATCCCCCAGCACCCGGTCCAATTCTCCAAAGCCCGTGGATATACGGTCCTGCTCCTCTATGTCAATCTCTGACAGAAAGGATGGTCTGGCTGCCGGAATCAGGGATTTCTGGCTTCCCGGAGCCAGGCGCCCTAACCCGCCCTGGCTGCCCGCTGATTTTGACACCGGTTCCTCCACCATGGAATTCCAGGCCTTGCAGGCAGGACACTGCCCCATCCATTTGGATGATTCATATCCGCATTCCTTACAGAAAAATGCGGTGGTTCTCGCTTTTGCCATGTTAGCCTCCTAATATTCATGGAATAAAAAATCAAAAAACTGACAGAAAAAGGCTGGAATCGCTTCCAGCCTGTATGATACTTAAGTTCTATGCTCTCTTTACAGCCTTAACCTGAACCGATACCCCTTCTTCCAGCTCCACGCTTACGCTGAGCTTGCCGCTCATGTTGGTTTTCATGCTGCCTACGGCTGCACCGTCAACGTAAACCTCGTAATCTGTATCGTTCTCAAGCTGTATGGTAATCTGTGCATCCCTGCTGCCTTCCACCGCGAATTCCACGTCCTCATCCGTAACCCTGAAATGCTCTGCCGCTGTTCCAGGTACAGATTCATAAACAAACATGTCATTGCGCTCCAGTTTGGTAATCTCGTTGTAGGTCTTGACCTTGTACATGTCTCCCTGATATTCGAAATCGGACTTCTTAGCCTTCTGTACTAACTTGTAATTGCCAAAACTAATGGTGCCATCCTGCTCTGTGCAGATTAACTCTTCAATGACCGGCATCTTCTTATCCTCCTGCTAATTGTGCTTAAGTATGACCTCTCATAAAAATTATACAACAATCACCGAAAAATAACTAGTGAAAATATTCTTAATTTGTATAAACTGCTACAGATGCTGTTAAGCCTTGGGTGCCGCGGTCTCCTTCTTCTTACCTGAGGCGCGTCCGGCGCTGCATTTGCCCCGCACAGTCTTGCTCTTATCCTCAGAACCGTCCTTGGCTGCGGCCGGTTTGGAGGCTGCCTTTGGCCTGGCTGTCTTTGCCTTTATGGTAAAGGTTAGCTTTTCCCCGTCAAATCCCACTTCCACCAGGGAGCCGGCATTGATGCGGCCATCCAGCATCTCCTCAGCCAACCGGTCCTCCACCAGGTTCTGGATGGTGCGCCTCAGGGGCCTTGCCCCGTATTTGTCGTCATACCCCTTATCGATCAGGTGCTCTCTGACGCTGTCCGTTACCTCCAGCCCTATGCCCAGCTGTTCCTTGCAGCGTTTGCTGATGGTGCCCAGCATGATATCCGCAATTCCCTTGATATGCTCCCTAGTAAGCTGATGGAACACGATAATCTCATCAATACGGTTTAAAAACTCAGGCTTGAAAAGGCGTTTCACCTCATCCATAACACGGTCCTTCATGAAATTATAATCTGCCTTGGCATCGCTTACCATGCCGAATCCCAGATGTTTGGGGGAAATGATTTTCTCCGCACCTGCATTGGAAGTCATGATAATAATGGTATTCTTAAAGTCAATCTTGCGTCCCTGGGCATCCGTGATATGGCCGTCATCCAAAACCTGCAGCAGAATGTTGAACACATCCGGATGGGCCTTTTCAATCTCGTCAAAAAGGATGACGCAGTAGGGATTGCGGCGGACCTTTTCGCTGAGCTGCCCTCCCTCATCATATCCCACATATCCTGGCGGCGAGCCTATCATCTTGGATACGCTGTGTTTCTCCATATATTCGGACATATCCACGCGAATCAGGGCATTTTCCGTACCGAACATGGCCTCTGACAATGCCTTGGACAGCTCCGTCTTTCCCACGCCTGTGGGACCCAGGAACAGGAAGGATCCAATGGGGCGTTTGGGGTCCTTAAGACCTACCCTGCCTCTGCGGATGGCCTTGGAAATGGCTGTTACCGCCTCCTCCTGGCCCACCACCCTTTGGTGCAGGATGCCTTCCAGGTTCCTCAGGCGCTCTGATTCCTCCTCAGCCAGCTTCCTGACCGGAATCCTGGTCCAGCCGGATACCACGTCCGCAATCTCATTGTCGCTGACAATGAGCTTCCTGGTCTCCTTGTCCTTCTGCCATTTTTCCATGGTCTGGGCTATCTTTTCCCGTATCTTTTCCTGTTTCTTCTTTATCTCTCCGGCCTCCTCGTAGGCTTCCTTCTTGATGGCCTCCTCTTTGGCTACCTCCAGACCATCAATCTCAGCCTCGTATTCCTTAATCTTAGCCGGCTTTGTGTAGTTCTGAAGACATACCTTGGAAGCGGCCTCGTCAATGAGGTCGATGGCCTTATCCGGCAGAAACCTGTCGTTAATATAACGGCTGGACAGCTTCACTGCCGCCTCCAGGGCATCGTCCGTTATCTCTACTTTGTGATGCTCCTCATAACGGCTTCTGAGCCCCTTAAGTATGGCAACGGACTCCTCCTCTGAAGGCTCATCCACGGTCACCGGCTGGAAACGGCGTTCCAGGGCAGAATCCTTCTCTATATATTTGCGGTACTCATTGATCGTGGTGGCTCCAATCAGCTGAATCTCGCCTCTGGCCAGAGACGGTTTTAATATATTGGATGCATCCAGAGCGCCCTCTGCCCCGCCTGCCCCGATGATGGTGTGTATCTCATCAATGAACAGCAGCACATCTCCGGATTCCACTACCTCGGAGATGACCTTCTTAATGCGCTCCTCGAACTCACCCCTGTATTTGGAGCCTGCCACCATACCGGACAGGTCCAGGGTCACTACCCTTTTGTCTGCTATGGTTTCAGGCACATTGCCGGATGCAATCATCTGGGCCAGGCCCTCTACCACGGCTGTCTTGCCCACGCCCGGCTCGCCAATCAGACACGGGTTATTCTTAGTACGGCGGCTCAGAATCTGTATCACGCGCTGAATCTCCTGCTCCCGTCCTATGACAGGGTCCAGTTTTCCCGCTGATGCCAGCTGGGTCAGGTTCCTGCTGTAGCTGTCCAGGGTAGGTGTGGCATTGCCGCGCTTTCCGGCCCTGCCTCCCTGAAGGTCATCCTTTGCGGCAGGAGCGTCCTCACCCATGGCTGCCAGCAGATCGATGTAGAGCTTCTGTATATTGACCCCGATGGTGTTGAGAAGGCGGCTGGCTACACAATCCCCTTCCCTCAGCATGGCAATCAGGATGTGCTCTGTCCCTATCTGGGCTGCCTTAAAACGGACAGCCTCCCTGTAACTGTTCTCTATGACCCGGCGGGCCCTGGGGGTATATGCCGTCCTGTCCGCGGTCTGTACCGTTGGATTGGGGGCAATGAGCTGGCTGACCAGTTCAATGACGCGGTCTTCCTCCACCCCGTTTTCCTCCAGTACCTTGGCCGCCACTCCGGTCCCTTCCTGCAGCAGGCCGATAAGCAGATGCTCTGTGCCCACGTAACCATGGTTCAGTGTCTCTGCCACGCCCACTGCCAGCCCAAGCGCTTCCTGGGCCTGTGGTGTATATCGTTCCATCATAATGTCATGTCCTCCTTGCAAGTGTGTTAAACCCGGCTCTGCCCATGGGCAGAGCTAGATTATCTCAGGCAGGTTCTGCCTTATATAAGCTGCCCTCACAGCGTCCAGCTCATCCTTATCCAGAGGCCGTTTGGCCCACAGATTTAAGTTAGCTGGCTTAATTCCTATAATCAGGCTGTAAAGGGAGCATTCCTCATTAAACTTCATCAGGCCATCCTCTTCCCCTGCCATGAGCTGGGAAATGAATATCCTTGCATCCTTCTCCGACATCTTCCTGGCGTACTTTAAGACGCCGTAGGACTTATATGCCTCATCCTCCCGCTCCAGGCGCTGGGTGTTAAGGGTGGCGCTCCTGACCCGCATTTCCTGGTGATTAAGCTGGGCCGCTGCCTTTGTAACCAATTCCACGATTTCCTTTTCGGACTGTCCCAGGGTCCGCTGGTTGGATACCTCATAAAGACTCCCATAGTTGTCGCTTCCCTCTCCGTACAGGCCGCGGATTGCAGTCCCGAACCGGCTCATATCCGCCACAATGCTCTGGAACTTGCGCACCTGGGATAAGGTGGGCAGGTGAAGCACCACACAGGCCCGCAGTCCTGTTCCCACATTGGTAGGGAAGGAGGTGAGATACCCGTACTTTTCGTCAAATGCATAAGAAAAGCGTTCGTTGACATAATCGTCCAGAACGTCCGCCTTCTGCCACAGCTCATCAAGTTTAAGTCCGGGCGACAATAACTGCATTCGGATGTGATCATCCCCGCCCAGGACAATGCTGCCCGACTCATCGGCTGACAGCAGCAGTCCTGACGGCTCCTTCCTGCTGACGCAGGCCATGTTAAGGATTCTGCGCTCCCTGAGGGCCATCTTCTCCAGCTCCTGCATCTGGTCCAGCTGGCTGTAGCTTAAATCCCGGCCATCCTGGTCCTTAAGCCCCTTAAGTCCCTCCCTGAGGCATTCCACCATCTCGCTGCACTGGGCGGCGGTCATCCTGGAGGGAAACACATATTCATCCCAGTTCCGGGCCAGACGGATGCGGCTGTATATCACGTTAGAGTTTTTGCTGTCTATTTCCTCAAACCATTTACTCATGGATTCCAGCCTCCTTTTTCAGTTCTTTAATCTGGTCCCGGTAACTGGCCGCCAGTTCATAATCCTCCTGGCGCACTGCCTCCTTTAACTTGGAGTTCAGATCCTTAATCTGCTTTCTGACCACAGCGGTCTGGGAATCCTGGGAACCGGCTTCTGCCAAACGGTCTGTGCTCTCCTGCGTTTCCTCCCCAGAGCCCCCGGCTGCCTCCGGGTGTTCCTTTTCAAAAGTACTTCTGTATTTGGGATGCTTGCCCTTATGGCTCTCACTTCCCTGAAGCTGCTTCATCTTATCATTGATAAACAAATCAAATACGCCATAACAGTCAGCGCATCCGAACCGGCTGTTCTCCACAAAGTCGTCGAAGCTGGTGCCGCAGGTGGGGCAGACCACGCTTCCCCTCACATCGGTCTCCTCCTCGTCGTCCTCCAGACCCAGAAGGCCGGAAAGAAGCTTCCCAAGGGGGAACTCCCCATCCAGGAGGGCGGAGTACTGGCCGAAATCCATCTCCTTCGCACAGTGAGAGCAAAGGTTATGTTCCGTCTTTATGCCATTGATTATCTCAGTGTATTTGATCGTGGCTTCCCGGATTTTACATCTTTCACATAACATACGAATCCTCCATTAATATCCAAAACCGTATCCGTACATTCTGCACAGCACGGTCCTGGCCTTTTTACAGAACATGTCTGAATATACGGGCGGACAGCCGCCGCTCATGTTCCGACAGTTTCTAACCTTCCCCGGTCTCCTGGCCGTCTTCCGTCCCCATACACCCGCGGGTGTATTTATCATAAATCTCATCCACCAGATGGTGAATTTCATCCCGGCTGATATTCTTACAGATACCCGAGGCAAGCACCACATCCAGGTCCCCCCGCATGTCGTCAATGGCCTGAATTTTATCCACGTCCAGGCTGACCACAGCGCCCCTGCGCCGGTCCAGCTTTACAAAACCTTCCTGGCGCAGCACAGAATATGCCTTATTAACTGTATGCATGTTGATGCCGATATAATCAGCCATTTGACGGACAGAGGGCAGAGTATCCCCCTCCCGTATCATGTCCGTGGCAATTCCCATGATAATCTGGTTGCGCAGCTGTATATAGATTGCTTCATCACTGTTGAAATCAATCTTCAAGAACATAAAACCACCATCTTTCGTTTTGTGTAACAAGGAAAGTTATATTTGTTCTACAAGCAATATAACACTTGTTAGTATTATCATATCAAGGGAACATGATTTCGTCAAGCGGAAATCTGTGACATTTCCCCCTCCCGCTGTGACCACCCCTTCGCCAAAAAGCCAGTGTCAAAAGCCAACGCAAAAAAAGAGCGCTGCGGCCTCCATTGCCTTAACGCTCTTTTCTATAACCCTGTCGGTTCCGATGCTCTTTGCCACAGCCGTAATATTGGTGATAAGAGCAGTGGTTATGCCGGCCTTCTCTATTTCGTTTACCATAGTACCGTGCCGGGAACACATCCCCGGCGCGGTTTTGATATCCGGTCACACAAACCATCTGCCGATGGATTCCATATCCCGCCTCAGAAGCTCCATCTGCCTGCCTTCAGGCGCAAGTTCCCTCAGCGGCGACAGATTGTAATAATTTTCTATGACAATCCACCCTTCAAATCCATGTTCCTTCAGAAACCTCATCTGTCCCTCAAAGTCCGTGTTGCCCCGGCCCAACATCCGGTCGCCCGGCCCGGCTTCCCCGTCCTTTGTGTGAAGCACGCTGTCCATCAGGGGATACAGGTGCTCCAGCTGTTCACACTGGTCCATATCGAAATTGAACTTAAAATTCTGGGTGTCAAAATGGACCTTGAGGTTATCCGCCCCGATATCCCTCAGCAGTTCCTCCTGTTCCTTCCAGCCCAATGCGTTCTCCGTGAGAATCATGATTCCCTCCGGGGCCGCCAGCCTGCAGGCATAGGAAAGGGCATCCTTGGTGTGTTCCACATGTCGTCCGCATGTAATCAGATTATTAATGAAGTTGGGAATCATGATTCTGTCAATCCCCATCTTTTTTGCCGTCTCAATCCCAAGGGCTATCTGGTCATATGCAATCCGTCCGTGTTCCGTATCCCTGCCGTTGATGAATTCGTTGACCATCACGTCATTGAGCACCAGGGCAGGATATTCTATGCCGTACCGCTCCTTATCCTCCAGATATCCTTCCATGATTTCCCTCTGGACCAGCGGATATCCCGCCTCATAGCTTCCCAGCTCCAGCTGGATTCCGTCCAGGCCGGCGGCCCTGGCTGCCCTGGCGGCGTAAGCTCCCCCGCCGGGCAGTCCCCAGGCCACCGCCCCTATCTTAACCTTCTTTTCCATCCTGGCCTCCAATCATCACTCCAGATTGCTGTGATTCCGGTACATGTCATCGCTGCTGATACCATGTTTCTCCATCAGGCACAGAACAATGATATCCAGCAGGATGGCTATACTCTGCTCAAACAGGCTTCCCATAGGCTGCACGGACGCATCGCTCCGTGTGGTTTTGGAGGAGGCATCAATGGTTATCATGGAGTCACTGAGCGCTGCCAGGGAAGATGTTTCACTGGCAGTAATCAGCATGACTGCCGCCCCCACTGCCTTTGCCTTGGCCGCGTGTTCCACCAGCATAGGGGTCTCCCCTGACGCGCTGCAGATGAGAAGGATATCATCCCCTGTGATAGCCGGGGTGGTGGCTTCCCCCACCACCATGGCCGTAAATCCCATCTGGATCAGCCGCATGGCGAATCCTTCCGCCTTCAGCCTGCTTCTTCCCGCACCGTCACAGAATATCCGTTTCTCCCGGTTCACCGCATCCACCAGTGCTTCCAGGCTTTCGTGGCTGACTCCTGACACACTGCGGTTGATTTCCCTTAACACTGTCTCGATTATTTTTTCACTGTCCATACGTTTTACGCCCGCTTTCCGACCATTGCCTTAAGTGCAGATAACGCGGACCCTTCCGACTTGATATAGTCGATGTATACGGCTATGAGGATTACAATTCCCTGTACCACATACTGCCAGGAGGAGTCGATTCCCAGAAGGTTCATACCGTTTTTCAGGATACCGATTACAATAACACCGATGACCGTACCGGAAATGCTGCCTTTGCCGCCGCTCATGCTGGTTCCGCCCAGTACAACCGCCGCGATGGCGTCCATTTCAGCTCCGTCACCCATAATCATGGTGGCGGTAAATGTCCTTCCCACGGTCAGCACGCCTGCCAGGGAAGCCAAAAAGCCGCTGAGTACAAACACGAAAAATGTAACCCTTTTAACATTGATACCTGAATACTCAGATGCAATTTTGTTGCCGCCTGTTGCATAGATATGTCTGCCGAGACCGGTCCTGTTCAGTATAAAGGATGTGAGCACCACCACCGCTATAATCAGGTACAGCTGGATGGGAAGTCCCAGTATGCTGCCCATTCCCCAGAAGGTATAAGGGTCATCCAGTACTGCGATGGTCTGGGCGTGGGTATAAATTCTGGCAATACCCCTGCCGATATTCATGGTGGCCAATGTGACAATGAAAGCCGGTATGGTTGTTCTTGATACGATGATTCCGTTCAGCGCGCCTACCAGGGTACCGCACAGGATACCGATTAGGATTCCCACAGGGACAGGAAGCCCTACCCATGTAATCATGCCCGCGCTGACACATCCGGTAACAGCGATGACAGAACCTACAGACAGGTCGATGCCGCCCAAAAGGATGACAAAGGTCATGCCGCATGCCAGGTAGAGGTTGATGGTAATCTGGCGCACCACGTTAAAAAAGTTTGTTACCGTTGCAAACTTATCCGTAAGGACAGTCAGACCTAAGCACAGGATGACCAGTCCTATAAGGATACCAAAATTCATTCTGACCGTATTTTTCATTGTTTGTCCGAATTTGTTCTTCATGGCTGCTCTCTCCTTATAATTCCATCGTTGCTAATGACATAATCCGTTCCTGTGAAAACTCTTTCCGTTCCAGGACACCTGTTGTATGCCCCTGGTTCATGACTACGATCCTGTCGCACATGTTAATCAGTTCCGGCATTTCAGAGGATATGAAAATGATGGATAAGCCCTGTGCCGTAAGCCTGTCAATCAGGTGGTAAATATCTGATTTTGTCTTTACATCGATACCTCTGGTGGGTTCATCCAGAATCAGTATGTTCTTGGTTGCCAAAAGCCATCTGCTGATGATTACCTTCTGCTGGTTGCCTCCGCTGAGACTTCCGATTGGCTGCTCCACCCCGGCGTATTTGGTCTGCATGACATCGTCCACATACTCCTTGGTCAGCGCCAGCTCCTTATCCCAGTCATAGCGTCCGTTCTTTAAGAACTGTCCCAGCACCTCGATGGTGGTATTGAAACGGATTCCCTGGATTGCGTAAATCCCTTCCTTTTTCCTGTCCTCAGGCACAAGCCCGATCCCGTATCCCATGGCATCCTTGACGCTGTTAATCTTAGCCTCTTTCCCGGAAATGTAAATATTCCCCTTTTCTTTCTTCCTGAGGCCGAAGAGGCAGGTCATTGCTTCCGAACGTCCGGAGCCTACCAGCCCGGAGAAGCCCAGCACCTCTCCCTTATGTAAGTCAAAGGTCACATCCCTCACTTCCCTGCCGGACAAAAGATGCTCTATCTTTAGTACAACTTCATCCGTGGCGTGGTTATGCTTCTCATAAAGGTCTCCCAGGGAACGCCCCACCATCAGGCTTACCAGTTTGTCATGGTCTGTCTCCTTCGTCACCACAGTGTCCACATATTCGCCGTCACGCATGACCGTTATCCGGTCCGCGATAATGTCCAATTCCGACATTCTATGGCTGATATAAATGATGCCAACGCCATTTTCCTTCAGTTTCCGGATTGCCTTAAACAATACTTCCACCTCAGTGTCCGTGAGGGAGGAGGTGGGCTCATCCATGACAATAATCTTGGCCCCAAAGGAAATAGCCCTTATAATCTCTATCATCTGCTGCTGTGCAATATTCAGTTTTCCCACCAGATCCGTGGGTTTAAGCGACAACTCCATTTCAGCCAGGAATTTTGCTGTCTCAGAATTCATCTTATCCGTATCCACGGTTCCCAGCCTGGTTCTGGGTTCCTGTCCCAGGAAAATGTTCTCGGCTATGGTCATATAGGAGATTAACATAAGTTCCTGGTGTATTACCCTGATTCCGTATTTCTTGGCGCTCTCCACATTGGTGATATCCGCCTTCTGTCCGTTTACATATATCTCTCCGCCATCCCTGGTATAAGCGCCGCCCAGTATCTTGATTAAGGTGGATTTGCCTGCACCGTTCTCACCCAACAGGGCGTGGACTTCCCCCTGGCGCAGTTCCAACTTTATCTTGTTTAATACCCTTACTTCAGAAAAAGATTTACAGATATCTTCCATCCTCAGCAACTGTTCCATATCCCGTCTCCTTTGCTATGAGCACTTAGCGTACACCCTAAAGCTGCATCCTACTGCCATCCTGCGCCCAGGTAATCCTGGATGTTGGTGCTGTCGATGGTAAATGCGGGAACATCAATCTGGAACTCGGCGGGCTTCTCACCGGAAAGGATGGTCATGGCCACATCATAGCAGTTGGTGCCAATCTTAATTGGGGACTGTGCGGCTGTCATCCTGTAAATGCTGCCTTCCTTGGCAATTACCTGCTTGGCCTCCGGCGCGCCGTCCACGCCGTATATGGAAACGTTGGCGCCCGAAGTCGTGCATGCTGCATATGCGCCCATTCCTGCCTGGTCATTGATGGAGAAGATAGCCACGATGTCCGGATGCGCCTGTAAAATGTCGCTTGTGATGTTCTGTCCCTTTTCAACAGTACCTTCCGCGTCAAAAGTTGCTACAACCTCAAAGCCTTTGCCTTCGATGGTCTCTAAGAACCCTTTCTCTCTGTCCAGGCAGGCGCTATTGGCCGGATAGTTAAGAACTGCAATGGGTCCTCCTTCCGGGAAATCCTTAATCATTGCCTCTGCGCAGAGCTTGCCTGCCTGAAGGTTGTCAGTTGCCACATAAGCGTCAACCAGGTCTAAGTTGGCTACGGATGAGTCAAAGTTGATAACCGGGATTCCAGCCTCTTTTAATTTCCGGAGAGCCGGTGCAACGGCATCCCTGTCAACCGGGTTCAGGAAAACTGCGTCCACATCCTGGGCAATGAAATCCTCAATAATCTGAATCTGCTTGGTGCTGTCCTGCTGCGCGTCCACCACAACGGTCTTGTTGCCGTCGGCTTCCGCTGCTGACGTGATGGAATCTGCCACGGTTTTAAAGAAGTCAGATTCAATCCAGTATGTAACGCCGAAGGTTTTTCCTCCCTTGTCGGCAGAAGCATCTGCACCGGATGAAGCCTTTTCGCTGGCTACCGCCTCTGTGGTACTTCCTTCTTCCGCGGCAGAAGCTGCCTGGGTGTTCTGTGCGCTCTGGCTTGCGCTGTTTGAGCAGCCAAATATAGAAGCGGCTGCTAATACAATTGTAACTGCTGCTGCGAAACGTTTCTTCATCATAATGATTCCTCCATGTGTTTTATTATTTTTCTTACTTTATAGTTCCAGCCGCACCGTGCGGCGTACTATCTGCTGTCTGTACTGTATTCACTGTTAATAGCCCAACGTGATACCGTACCTTTACAGTTCATACAAATCATTAAAATCCTGTTTCATGTGGTCATACAGCCGGTCGTACAGGGCATGGTACTTACGGTATACCGCGGCCTCCTCCTCGTCCGGGACCGTAACCCGTCCGCACCTGGCCAGCTTTTTGCTGACATCCCTTACATCATCAAACACCCCGGTACCCACTCCGGCCAGGATTGCAACTCCGTAAGCAGGTCCTTCCTCCTGTTCCAGCTGGATGATATTGCAGCCATACAAATCAGCCATGATGCGCCGCCACACCGGGCTCTTGCTTCCGCCGCCGCAGACCCTCATATCCTCCACTGCAAATCCGAGATTTTTAAGGATATTGTTGCAGTCCGCCAGGGAATATGTGACTCCTTCCATGATGGCCCTGATTAAATGCGCTTTGGTATGGATGATATTCAGTCCCACAAACGCGCCGCGGCATCTGGGGTTCATATGGGGCGTCCTCTCCCCCATCAGGTATGGCATGAATATAAGGCGCTCACTTCCCGGCCCTATGTCTGCTGCCGCTTCATTAATCAAATCGTATGTACTCCTGCTATCTTTTTTAGCCTTCTCCTTGTAGTCCTGGCAGTAGTTATCCTTAAACCATTCCAGGGAAAGTCCGGCTGCCTGGGGTCCTCCCATGGTGAACCAGCATCCCGGCACGGAGCTGCAGCACAGATGGAGACTTCCTTCGGGAATCGGTGTGTAGCGGTCCATGTGGGTGTATATCAGGGCTGAAGTCCCGATGGATGTAAATGCATCCCCATCCCTTACAACGCCGGTGCCGATGGCAGCGCCTGCATTGTCTGCAGAACCAGCTACTACCTTTACATCTGCGGTGAGGCCGCATTTCTCAGCCACTGACTGCAGCAGCCGGCCCGTGACCTCCTGGGACTCATACACCTTTCCAAGCATTTCCTTCTGCACGCCCAGCACTTCCAATACTTCATCTGACCAGCATCTGTTTTTCACATCCAGCATCTGCATTCCGGACGCGTCCGATACATCCGTGGCAAACTGTCCGGTAAGTACATAACGGATATAATCCTTAGGCAGCAGGATATGTCTGCACTTTGCATAAATTTCCGGCTCATGTCGCTTTACCCACAGAAGCTTCGCCGCTGTCCAGGCCGCAATGGGCGGATTGGCTGTAATCTCCAGCCATTTTTCATATGGTAGGAGCTTAAGCATCTCATCCACCTGCTGTCCGGAACGCTGGTCACACCAGATAATTGAACGCCGGATGGGATTGCCCGCCTCGTCTAACATCACAAGGCCGTGCATCTGGCCGGACAGGCCGATTCCCTTAATGTCATCACGATTCACGCCGGACTGCTCCACCACCTGCTTCAGGGTTTCCAGCACGGCCTGTTTCCAATCCTCAGGCTCCTGCTCCGCCCAGCCGTTGTCCGGCTGGTATAAGGGATAATCCCTGACAGCCTGGGCAGCTACGTTTCCCTCTTCATCCATCAGAATGGTCTTGGTGGCGCTTGTTCCGATATCAATTCCTATTAAGTAGCGCATGACGTTCCTCTCCTTTGTCATTCATGATAGTAAGATATTTTCTTATATTATCTTCCAGGCTTCCAATGAACAGCCCTTTTCCCACAACAATGATATTGGCCCCCGCTGCTATGACCAGCTTCAGGCTATCAGGGGTTATGTCCCCATCCACTTCTATATCAACCTTCCTTCCAATCTCTTCGGAAAACTGTCTTGCCTCTGCAATCTTTCCCAGCATCAGAGGATTGAAATGCTGGCCTTTCAACCCCGGGGCCACGGTCATGACCTGAAGGACATCTAATTTATTCCAGACAGCCAGCGGTATCTCCCCCAGTCCGGTTTCCGGTTTCAGCACGATTCCCGCTTCCTTTCCCGCAGCGTGGATGGCGTCCAGCGTATGTTCCATGTCCCGGCACGCTTCAAAATGTACTGTTATCACGTCGGAACCCACCTCCGAAAATGCCTTTATAAAACGTACAGGCTCATCCACCATCAGATGGACATCCAGCTTCATATCCGTGTAACCCCTGAGTTCCTTTACAAAGTCCGGCCCAAAGGACAGGTTAGGGACGAAACTGCCATCCATGATATCCACATGGAGACAGGTCACACCGGCCCTTTCCATCACACGCAGTTGCTGTTCCAGCTGCATAATATCTGCCGCATAAACCGATGGTGCCAAACAGTACATGTCTTATCCTCCTACATAATTTTATTACAGTCAATTGCGCCCTGTGTCCTTTTAAGACGCTTGGAAAAATCCTGTTTTTTCTTTGTTATATATCCCAGGTACAGTACGTCCAGTATGAACTGGTCCGCAACGCGCCGTGTCACTTTGTCTCTTCCCACCGTAAGGTCGCTGATGGATATGAACAGCGGGATGTCCGTGTATCTGAGAAGCGGCGATTTGTTCATCTTCGTGATGCTGATGGTTGTGGCTCCCCGCTTTTTTGCTATCTTCATGGCCTGGACCACATTCCTGGACCTTCCCTCATAAGAGACGGCCAGCGCCACATCCCCGGGTCCCAGATTATCTGCTATGGTATACTGAAGCATCACATCGCTGTAGGATGAACAGGGGATTCCCAGGCGGCAGAACTTCATGAACGCGAACTGGCAGGCTGCAAACGCATCCCCAACCCCGAAAAAGTGGATTGACTTGGCGTCAATCAGGGCGTCCAGCGCATCCTTGTAACGTTCATTAGCCAGCACCATGGTATTCTGAAGCGTCTGCACGTTGCTCTGGAATACCTTTTTAAGGATATCGTTCACGTCGTCGGATTCTTCAATCTCCTCCTCGTGGGCTTCATCCCCCTCGGCGATTGCCGCCGTAAATGCCTGCTTCAAATCAGAGTAACCGTGAAATCCCAGCCGTTTGCAGAACCGGATGACGGAAGCGTCGCTGCTGTTTGATTCCCTTGCTATATCAGCCAGGGTGAGGTGGGTGATTGCCTCCGGATTCTCCAGAAGAGCCTGCGCAAATGCTTTCTCCGCCCTGGGCAGGGACGGAATCAGAAACCTGATTTTGACTAGTAGTTCATTCATGTCTTCACTCCATTCCCGGTTGCCTCAACTGAAGTTTATCTTTAGTTAAAGTATAGTATTTGTGACAACCGAAGTAAATATATCATGATGTTTTTATACACTTTATCCTATATCACCCTCGAAATAACCGTATTTCAAGTTCCTAATTCGTCATTTTTAATAAAATTCCAAAATGAAAGTTTTATTTTGAAGTATTGCTTTTGATTTTTACTTCATTTTTATATATTTATTTCAAAATTATTTTACGGATGGGAAGCAAAGAACTCAAGGGTTCATGAACTGCTGCGCAGCCCTTGACTTCTTTCTCATCCTGTGTGTAGTACTTAAGCACTGTATATCCTTCTCTGGCAGATTAACTGCTGATTCAATATATCCCTCATCCATTTCATGCTGTGAATCTCTTTTCCGGGGATAACTCCCTGTAATCTCTCGGCGTACTTCCTTCCCTTCTGCGCTACGCTACTCTGTGACATTTCCCCCTCCCGATGTGCCATTCTACCCCTTTGCCATAAAGCATTCCTGCACAAAGGCGCCGCCCAGCTTCAGGCGTTCTGCTATTTCTGCGGTACTGATGTCATTGCAGTTTCATGCTGTCCGACACATCGACAGAAGACAGGATGACTCCTGCCCGGCGCATTTGACAGATACATCAAATTCCATTACGGCGACACAATGCACTATATTTGGATTGATTCAAAGGGGGATTTCATGATTCATTATATCAATGATGATAAAAACTTACGGTCAGATATATTTATTGAAATGGCAAATCAGGTATGGCCCGGTTCCTATGATACGGAGTTAATGCAAAAGGCCATCAGCAAAACAATCAACATCACTGCTTGGGATAATGATAAATTGGTTGGCTGTATCCGCATATTAAGCGACGGCTATCTGTTTGGCACCATATCAGAAATACTTGTGCAAAGAGAATACCAAAAACAGGGCATCGGCAGGGAGCTGATGAGGCGGGCAATCGACATTTCCCCCACCTCCCTGTTTTTTGGCGCCCAGCCCGAGGCAGAGGGCTTTTACGAAAAACTGAACATAGAAAAATCACTGCAGTCATTTTATGTTAGTAAGACGGGAAAGGGGTAAAGATTTATACATGAGCGAATTACTCTTGTGGTATGGGAAACGAATATGCCGTCATGCCCACAAGCAAAGACGAATCCATAGCATGGGTTTTATGGCATATTGCCAGAGTTGAAGATTTGACAATGAACATCCTGGCTGCCTGGGATAAACAGGTGTTCTACCAGGAGTGGAAGGGCCGGATGAAGGCCGGGACTGCTTTGTTACAGAAACGCCGCTGCCGTGAAGACACGGGACATTGTCCGCAGTTTAAGTGCAGTTGATTTAAAACTCCAGGTCCATCCGGCTGATTTAGAGAAAACCCTGTCTGCCGGCGGGGTGACGCATCAGGAATACTCCATATGGCTGCTTGATTTCCGGGACAGGAAGGATGTGGCGGGTATTCTGCTTATGCCTCCTACCCGCCACGTCGCGCTCCACCTGAACGATTGTTGTAAATGGAAAGAATATATCCAGACTAAGAAGAAATTTTTTCTTTCTTCCCAGCCAGCATCTTCATAAACCCAAACAACACCATGCCGATAATGGCTGTTGTCACATAAAGCTGTATCCCGGCCACCTGCTTCACCCCATAAGACAATACCTCATTTCCTATTCCCGCCAGATATGCGCCGGCCTTGGTGGAGGCCACCACACCGATGGACATGGGGAAGGTGAGCCCCGCAAATCCCGGAGCAAAGGGCACGGAGAAAAACACAGGAAGCTTTACCAGGATGAACAGCAGGGACAGAATCACACAGGCATAGAAAATCATCACCACGGCATGGACAGGCTCCTTTACTATATTCAGATAGCTTACCAGACACAGGCTGCAGGGAGCCAGCACAATGGCCTGGGTGTGTAGCATGCCCGGCTTTACTTCACGGGCAGCCAGTCGCCATACCATGAAGGGAATGGTAACTGTATAAATGAACAGTCCCCAGTACAGCACTGCCTTGGCCATGGCAGGCGGCAGCATATCGGGTCCGGCCACCAGGGATACCATAATCCCGTTAAAGGTAACAAACCAGCTGGGAACAAAGTTATCCAGGTTCACTCCCTTAAATACATTGCGGCAGAGGAAAACCAGAATATGGACCGCGTGGACGCACACAGCCGTTATGAGAAGCCATTTGCAGGCAGTGGAGAACCACACCTTGTAATAGCTGCACAGAATCATGGTCACCATGGTGATTCCTGCGTAGAGGCTGGCGGGAACCGTATTGGAATACTCGCCTTTTACGGTTGACGGGTGGATGATTATCTTTGCTATGTAAAACAGAAGTACCAGGGTGGAGGCCCACATGGAAAGGTGCCTCACCCAGTCAAATCCCAGGGACTGATACACATTGCTCAGGGTCGCTGCGCCCAGCATGGTGGCAACTACGGGAATGGGCATATTTTTTAGTCTCTCTCTCATCTTGTCACCTCATCGTAATAGAATTCAAAGTTATCCTTCTCATGGAAGAAATCAGAATAATCAATCCTGAACAGTGGTTTCTTTACCCTGGACACATCAATCCGCCTGGCTATGAGCTGGGTCAGCACACCACCGTAGGACAAATCCCCCTGAAGAATGGCGCCGTATATACGCCCTTGCTTGTGGATGATTTTGCGGTACTGTTCTCCCGTATCCTCCACTGTCTCGCAGTAGGTGTCGTCCGGCCTCACCGGCATTCCCAGGGACATGGTGGGGATTCCCAGGAAATTCATGGTGGATTTACTGGCAAAGAAATCGTCCATGGCCATGGAATGGCCTGTCATGTTGGCGGCAGCCGCCACTGCCTGCTTCACGGCAGCCGGCCATATGGGGGAACGGCCGGTCACATCACCAGCGCCAAAGATTTCCGGAATATTAGTGCGCCCATGGCTGTCAATAACCAGTCCGAAGCGGTCTAACTCTAAACCGGTTCCCTCCAGGAAGCCTACATTTGGACGCACGCCTGCAGTCACTACCAGCATGGTGCAGGGAAGCTCCTGTCCGTCTGAAAGCTGTATAGAAGCCACATTTCCGTCCGGCCCGCAGCACACCCTGGAAATCCCGGTTCCCAGGTGGAGCCGGATGCCCTGGTCCTCCAGCGCCTTCTCATAGGTGGATGCGCTTCTCTTATCAAGCTGCTTTACCAGCAGACGGTCCGCCAGCTCCACCAGCTCCACTTTCTTACCCATATGAAGGAATCCCATGGCTGCGTCCACGCCCGTAAGTCCGCCTCCCATGACCACGATATGTTCCTGGGACAAAGCCCTGGCCTTAATCTGCTCCACCTCGTCCAGGTTGTGAAAACCGTATACTCCTCCTGCCTCCCGAAGCCCTTCCACCGGCGGAAGGCTGGAACGGGAACCGGCGGCAATCAGGAGCCTGTCATACGGTATCCGGATACTGCCGTCAAATTTCCCCCAGACTGGGGCTTCTCTGCCTGCCGCACACTGCATACCGTCCGTCTCCCGGCCATTCCCCGTATAGCCACCGGAAATAATAATCTCCCGCGCCTCTGCATCCAGCCCGGTGCAGCTCATCCCTTTATACCAGTTCACCCTGTACTTTGCCTCAAAATCAGGCTCTGCAAAACAGATTCCTTTCTTGTCCCTGATTCCGCCCAGGTAGTGGTGAAGGATGCATCTGGAATAGATGTCTTTATCCTTGGATACCAGTATGATTTCCGCTTCCGGGTCATGGCGCCTCAGTTCCCGCACCCCGTTGACTCCGGCCGCGGATGCTCCTAACACTACATATCTCATACCTTCACCTCCTCAAGGGTTATGGCTTCCATGGGACAGAGCTCCACGCACATGGGTTTGGGAGTCCCGTCCTGCGTGCGGTGCACGCACATGTTGCATTTCATGATTTCCTTGTGTTCCACACGGTCGCTCTTTAACACGCCGTAGGGACAGGCCATGACGCACATATAACAGCTGGCGCATTTTCCCCTGTCATATTCCACAAAGCCTGTATCAGGGTTCTTGTGCATGGCTCCTGTCATGCATGTGTAGACGCATTCCGGCCTGTCGCAGTTGCGGCAGAATATGGGCGCGCATTTGGACTGGCTGTCAATGACCACCCGGTTCCTGGCGTCGCTGCTCTCATGGCTTACCACGCAGGCTGTCACGCAGGTCAGACAGCCGATGCAGCGGTCCCTGTCAATTTTTATCCGATACATACGCCGGCCTCCTCTCCCATTAGTTCAGCTATTTTCTCAAACCGCACCGGCGTGGCCTTGTAGGAAGGCTCCTTGGAGTACGGGTCATAGACGGACGGCGTCAGCTTGTTGCATTCAATGTAGTGGATGGGAGCGTAAAGCTCCTGCTCCCGCACCTGGTCCGATATCCTGGCCCTGAATAAGGCATCCTGCCCGTTGGAAGAATACACGTGTATCCAGTCATTTTCCTGTATTTCGTACGGCTCCGCCGTGCGGGGATTTATGAACAGATACGCTTCCCCGGCAGATACATCCTCCACGAACTGGACCTCCTTTGTCCTGGACTGGGTGTGCCACTGCCCCACACTTCCCCTGCCTGTATTGAACACATAGGGGAATTCCTCTGTGACGGGAAGGGGATTCTCCACAGGCGGCTCAAACTTGAACTGGGCTTTCCCGCCTGGAGTGTAGAAATTTCCGTCCTCATATAAACGGCGCTCATCCTCCTTTAGTGTCTCTCCCTCCCTGAATGGCCACTGGATGCCATGGGAATTCTCCAGATCTTCCCATGTAACGCCGGTGATATCGCAGGGCATTCCCCTGGAACATTCTTTCATAAGCCCAAAACAATCCCTTGGCGTCTCCCAGCCTTTCAGCATGTCTCCCATTCCCAGGGCACGTCCCACTCCCAGAATGGCCTCGTAGTCTGATATCTCATTTTTCCCTCTGGGCAGACAGGGACGCATGGCGCAGAGACGGCGTTCCAGATTGATATAGGTTCCTTCCTTCTTGATACCCGGCACCACGGGGAAGAATACCGTACATTCCTCCGCGCTCTCAATGGTGTCATAGATATCCTGGACCACGAAAAGCTCCAGCTTCTTAACCGCGCTGGCAAAGGTCTCATTGTTGGTCCAGCTGTGCCGCGGATTGGTGCACAGAATCCACAGTCCCTTGATTCTGCCCTCATTGATTCCCTCTATGATTTGGTTATAGGTGGCTGTTGGCTTAACTGCCAGCATGCTTTCATCCACTCCCAGAACCTGGGATATCCTGGCTCTTCTGGCCGGATTTGTGAAATCGCCGCCTCCAAAGAATACGGCCGTATTGCTGTAAGCCCTGGAGCCCATGGCATTGCACTGGCCCGTGATGGAATTGGCCCCGGTTCCCGGTCTGCCTATGTTGCCGGTCATAAGAGCGATGTTGATGATGGACTGGGCGGTGCGCACAGCCTCGTACCCCTGGTTCACGCCCATGGTCCACCAGAAGGACACCCGCTTTCCGCTGTGAATCAGCTCCGCCAGCTCTTCAATCTGTTCCGGCTTAAGGCCGCAGCCCTCTTCTGCCTTATCCAGGGTATAGTCCTTGACAAACTTCCTGAAATCCTCAAACCCTTCGGTGTGGGCCTCGATATATTCCCTGTCCACATAGCCCTTGTCAAGAAGTACCTTTGCCAGGGTATAGAACAGGTACAGGTCGCCCTTCCATTTTACAGGATACCAGTAATCCGCATTCATGGCAGTCTCTGAGCGCCTTGGATCGATGACCACGATTTTCTTATTGGGGTCTTTATTCATGCGGACCCTTCTCCACAGGATGGGGTGCGCCACCACCGGGTTTGCCCCCACGAAAATAATAGTGTCGGACAGTTCCAGATCCTTTAAGGTATAGCCCGGCGCGTCAAAGCCAAAGCTCTGCTTGTGGGCCACCACCGCAGTGGCCATGCACAGCCTGGTATTGCCATCCACATTGGTCTGCAGGTAATTCCTCATGACATGACCGAAGATGGCGAATTCCTCCATGGTCAGCTGGCCTGTGCTGATTCCCGCCACGCTCTCTTCCCCATATTTGGCCTGCAGTTCCTTCATCTTATCCGCCACATGGGAAAAGCCCTCCTCCCAGGACACCTCCTTCATGGTGCCGTCAGCCTGCCGGATTCTGGGCAGAGGCGAGGTCTTTACCACGGTCTGCTGCTTATCCAGGGACAGCCCCTTGATGCAGCAGAAGCCGTCATTCACCGGATAGCCCCTGGTGGGCAGCACCTTCACGATTTTTCCATCCTCCACATAGAAATCCAGGTTGCAGTCAATGGCGCAGTAGTTACAGGTGGATTGTATTTTCTTCATCCCGTTCATTCCTCCAGTCCTTCTCATCAATACTTCACGCCGCTCCAATAGATACGTTCATTTACCTCTGCCGTGTCAGGCAGCTTCACATCCTTTAGGGCCCACCTTTTGAACTCCTCAAAACCTGTTCTGTCCACGATGTAGCCGATGTGCTCCTTGCCTCCCGGCGCATCCTTATCTATGTATTCCCGCACATAGTCATAGGTATTGGTGATGATTTTTAATATGCTGTCCTCATCTGCCCATTTGATAAAATCCTCTCCCAGGCGGGGATTCTTTTTGCCGCTGCGGCCCAAAAGGGTCAGCCTGTAGTATTTCTTCTCACTGCGGACCCATGCCCTGGTGGGACACTGGATGACACACTCGCCGCAGCCAATGCATGTTTCATGGTTCCTCTGCACTTTGTAGTTCACAGCTGACAGGGCGCCCACGGATTTCTTCTTACATGCCTTCACACAGGCACCGCAGCTGACGCACCGCTCCCTTCTGTACTCAGGCTGCGTCATGCCCATGATTCCGAAATCATGCATCCTTACCTTGGCACAATCATTGGGACATCCTGTCAGCGCCACCTTCACGTGAAGGTCATCCGGAAACACGGCCTTTTCTATCTTAAAGGCAAACTCGCTTGTGTCATAGCAGGCATAGGGACAGACCTTATTGCCCACGCAGGCTGAAATATTTCTGGTGCCTGAAGCGGAGTATCCCTTTCCCCTCTCCGGCTGGTTGATGCCTATGCCCTCGATGATGGGCTGCAGCAGCTCGTTTACCTTATCCATGTCCTCATACCGGATACCGGGAATCTCAAATCCCTGACGCACCGTCATGTGTACGGAACCATTTCCGTACCGCTCTGCTATGTCCTGTATCATGGACAGGTACCTGGCATCCAGATGGCCGCCCGGCACCCTTACCCTGGAGGCTGTCAGCCCCCGTTCCTTTGTGACACGGAACGCATTCTTTTTCAATCTCTTAGTATTCACATCCATCCTTGCCGCCTCCTAATCCACCAGGTTCTTTGCCTCGGTATAGAGGAATACCGGGCCGTCCACACAGACGTATTTGTCGCCGATACGACAGTGGCCGCATTTGCCGATGCCGCAGCACATCTTCCGCTCATAGGATACCCAGATATGCTCCTCCTTAAATCCCCGTTCCAAAAGCGCCTTCACGGTGAAATGCATCATGGCCGGCGGCCCCACCACTATGGCCTTTGCAAGGGAAGGCTCCTCAAGTTCCAGGCCGGGGATGTATTGGGTCACCAGGCCCACCGGCCCCTCATAGCCCTCCGCCGCCCCGTCCACGGTGAGATTCAGGTCCATGGTATCCTTCCACCGCTTGAAATCATCCCGGAACAGGATGTCCTCCGGGCTCTTAAACCCGGCCACCAGGCACATGGTCCTGCGCTCATCCTCATGCCCTGAAAAATAGTCAATGACTCCCCTCACAGGGGAAACGCCGGTCCCGCCGGCAATGATTACCAGCTCACTGCCCTTATAGTCCTCCACATCGAATCCATTGCCGTAAGGTCCCCGCATGAACAGCCTGTCGCCCTGGTAACGCTCAAACACCTCATCCGTCACCTTTCCCACGCGGCGGATGGTCAGGTCCACCTGGCCTTCCCGGATGCCGCTGACTGAAATGGGGGCTTCCCCATACTTTGGTATGGATACCTCAAAGAATTGGCCCGGCTTTACCTGTCCCTCATAGGACATGGAAAATGTATACTCGATATCCGTATGCTTTTTTACCTTCATGATCTGTGATGAAAACGGGGTGTATTCCTGTGCCTGCATCCTATCGGTCCTCCTTTTCCATATCAGCCAGCTTGTTCACACAGGCTGAAAATGATATATATTCCGGACAGATGTCGTCGCAGCGTCCGCAGCCAACACACATCTGGCAGCCGAATTTCTTCTTGAAATCTGATATCTTGTGGAGCACCTTAAAGCGCATCCGCTCTCCGTAATTCTTCCGGCAGGAACCGCCTCCCGCCACATCCGAGTAGCCGTCCACCATACAGGACGCGTGTACCCTGCGCCGCTCCCCGGCGTTTTCGTTGTCCTGATAAAAGATGTCCTGCATGGTAAAGCAGGTGCAGGTGGGACAGACAAAGTTACAGCGCCCGCAGGCAATGCAGCGGCTGTCGTATTCCTTCCACACAGGATGTCCTGTAAGCTCCGGGCCGCAGTGCTCCGGCACCCGGACCTTAACCTGGTTCTTCGTCACATGGTCGGGCTCTACATCTTCCGCGGGAAGCTCCATGGATTCGAGGATTTCTGTAAGCTCCTGCCAATGGCTGTCCAGCTTCCAGCGGATACCCTCCCGTGGCCGGGCATCCTCTTGGAACGGGATATCCTCCTGAGACCGGATATCTAACCGTATATCCTCCCTGGCCCATATATCCCCAGCCTCAACCATATTGACAGCTCCGTCGTAATCCCTGGTCTGGTTTGTTCCCATGGACACGCAGAATCCATTTTCACAGGTGTGGGCGCATCCCATCAGCACAAGTTTCATCCGGTCCCGCAGGCGCCTGTAATAGTAATCCTCCGCCCCATGATTTAAGTATACCTGGTCCAGACGTTTCATGGCATGAATGTCACAGCTGCGCAAGAGGAGGATGGCCGGCCTCCGTCTCTCAGGCTCCGCCTCCTTCATCTCATGCTCCGTAAAGTAAAATAGAATCTGGGTAATGGGAAGAATGGCTTCCTTAAAGGAATAGTGGGACTTCACCTCCCATTCCAGCTCCTCAAAGGTGCGGACCTGCCCATAACGCACCACATCCGTATCCGAATACATTCCCTCACCTGTCATGCGGACAGGACCATATATGTCATATCCGCTGGATAAACGGTCAAATACCTGTTCCATGTCTCCTTGTTTCAATTGATATCCCATGTAGGCGCTCTCCTTATGTTAATAATTTAACTACAAAAGAGTATAGCAGAACTGCACAAAAAATGCCGTGACGTACATCACGGCTGTTTGAAATATTCACTTATTTTTTTCATATCCGGAATGGTAATCCGATTCCTTTCCATGTTAATGAGCCCCAGCTCCGTCAGCCTTTTGACCTGCCTGGAAACCGTCTCACGTTTTGATCCCAGCATATCCGCCAGATAGGTAATGCTTAAGTTCATGTCAATCAGGGTTCCGTCCCCTGAACATACTCCATAGTCTTTTCCCAGTTTAAAAAGCTTTGCTGCCAGGCGCTTCTCACCGCTCAGGGCATTGGTGGTATTCTTAAGCTGGCGGTACAGCCGGCGGATTTTAAGGGACATGGCCCCCATGACTTCCCTGGCCAGCCTGCCGTCCTTATCCATGACCTGGATGAACCTGGCTGCCGGCAGCACCATCACCAGGGATTCCTCCCGCACCTCGCAGTTCACCGCAGATGTCAGTCTCTGGAGGCTGTCTTCATTGAGCAGATTTCCCGGCCCATAGACAAATATGACCTTTTTCTCTCCCAGGGAATTGATCTTATACAGGGACGCCACACCCTCCACCAGAAAATACAGGCATGCGCTCTCCTCCCTGTCATAAAACACGTGCGCTCCCCTGCCATACCTGCGTATATAGGCAAAACCTGCGATTTCATCCCTGCTGCCTGCACTGGCCGCACTGAAAAAGTCTGCCTTCTCCAAAGCTTCCTTTACTGTCATAGCTCATCCCCTCCGTCTCCCCTGCTGTACCTGTCCATGTGCTCAATTACAATTTCCAGGATGCGGTCCTTCTGAGCGGCTGTGAGTACGGGACATTTCTCATTCCGGTGTTTTTCCCCGCCCGGGCAATCTCCCCCGCTCCAGGCGTCCTCTCCGCCCGGGCCGTCCTCCCCGCTCCAGGCATTCTCCCCGCCCGCGCCGGCATTTCCGCTCCAGGCATTCTCCCCGCCCGGGCCGTCCTCCCCGCTCCAGGCATTCTCCCCGCCCGGGCCGGCATTTCCGCTCCAGCCGTCCTCACCGCTCCATATATAAGCCAGCACTGTTTCCGGCCTGCACACCGGGACATTTGAGACTTCTTTTCTCAGCACCTCCAGCTTGGGATAGTCCGAATATTTCTGTCCTTCCAGGAAAATAATGTCTGCCTCCGGGAAGAAACCAAAGAAATCCTCTGCCACCATGGAAGGCTGCTCCTTTGTCATGGAAAATTTCCTGCCGGAGTATACCACCGTGCCGTATGCCCCCGCATCCTTTATCCTCCGGCTGTCGGTTCCCGGCACATCGGCCTCAAACTCATGGCCATCATGTTTGATTACCGCAGACCGGATTCCCACCCGGGCCAGCTCCCTGACCAGCATCTCCAGAAGGGCTGTCTTACCGGTATCCTTCCTGCCGCTTACGGCCAGGACAGGCGTCCGCAGCTCTCCCAGGCTCCTGTACGCAGAGGGCGAATTCACATTGGCAAACCAGATATCCGGTATGTGGGCCTCTGACGTATCCACCACAATACAGCGGACAGCGTTCAGGAACTTCATCAGCCGGTAATTTCCCCGGCGGATCGTGTCCCCCAGAGCCTCCAGGCAGGTGTCCGCATAAAAGCCGCATATGGGCTGTATACGGCCGTCCCTGGTCCTCCACAGCACCGCATCCACCCCCGGCTCCCATCGCTCCATCAGGATTGCTGCCATCTCTTTCCTGAATAAAGGCATATCACAGGAGACAAAGAACAGCCCCTCAAGTCCTGTGCTCTGAAAGCAGGACCATATTCCGCCCATGGGGCCAATCCACTCTCCCTCTGCCCCCTTTACGGCATCTTCAATCACTTCCAGTCTGCCTTCCCTGTCCCCGTTGCCTGCATAGCAGGCCCTCGACAGGTAAGATGGGATACCCAGGGCCTGAAGCTGCTTCTGTATATGCCCGCGAAATGATACTCCCTTAAAGTCCAGTCCTCCTTTATCAATACCGCCCATACGGCGTCCCTGTCCTCCTGACAGAATCACGCTTCCCCATCCGTGTCTCATGTCCTTCTCCTCCTGCCGTGTCATGATATTGTCCTGGTTTTCTTCTCCTGCGTCCCCACTCTCATTCCGGTTTTTGAACTGCTCCTTTGCCTGATACATGGCCTCATCCGCAGCCTTAAACAGGGTCTCGTAATCCATCCCAAGTTGTCATAACTCAAAGCTTCTGCACCCTTTTATCAGGATACATTTTCATCACATCTTTTTATATGATATCATTTATAACAGTCCTTGTAAACAGAAGGCAGGCCGTCAAATAAGCCCAATGCCCTGCTGTTCACAGGTTAAGCCGGTTATTCTCAGGTTATGGATGCCTCGTAAATCTCCTTAATGGACTGGGCCAGCATACGGTCAAACTCACCCTGGGTCTGATTTGCATTAAGGCCTTCGGACAATGCCCTGGAAAAACTGGCAATCAGTCCCGGGCTGTGGCTTAAGCGCTCATTGGCCTCCTGGCGGGAATATCCGCCGGACAGCGCCACCACACGCACTACATGGGAATCTTCCATGAGGTCGCTGTAGAATCCATGCTTATCCGGAATGGACAGTTTAAACATCAGTTTCGTACCTCCGGAAGCTCTGCCAGATGTTTCTTGATTTCATCCTTCATGATTTGCTCAGACTCAGCCTTATCCGGGCTGTAAATATCAATGCGCCTTCGGCGTACTGCCGCCGCTCTGGTCTAACGCCGCGATAAACCCTTTTTTCCCGCTCATAATTCTTAGCTGTTCCCGGGACCTATCACCCGGGACCTATCAAAAACAAAGGTCCGGAATCCTGTATATAAGCAAGATTCCGGACCTGAACATTTCCTAAATTTTAAGCAGGCTGCACGCCAGCTGAAAATAAATAATCAGACTCACCCCATCCACAATGGTGGTGATAAGCGGCGCAGCCATGATGGCAGGGTCCAGATGGAGGACCTGCGCCACGATAGGCAGGACACAGCCAATGGTCTTGGCCAGCATGACGGTGGCCAGAAGGCTCAGCACCACTGTGAGGCAGAGCATTTCCTGCCCCGGAAAACGGACTACCAGCTGTATATAATTTACCAGTCCCAGCAGGACGCCCACGATAACTCCCACCCGCAGTTCCTTCCAGAGAACCCGCAGGATATCCCTGGCTTCAATCTCTCCCACTGCCATGCCGCGGATAATCATGGTGCTGCTCTGACTGCCCGCGTTTCCGCCTGTGTCCGTCAGCATGGGAATGAAGGTCACAAGCAGCGGTATCACCGCAAATGCCGCCTCGTACTTTGCCAGGATGCTGCCTGTAATCATGCTGCTGACCATGAGAATCAGGAGCCAGGCCAGACGGTTCTTTGCCAAAGCAAACACGCCTGTCTTAAGGTAAGGCTTCTCGCTGGGAAGCATGGCTGCCATCTTCTCAAAGTCCTCTGTGGCCTCCTGCTCCATAACATCCACCACGTCGTCCACGGTAACGATGCCCACCAGACGGTTTTCGTGGTCCACCACCGGAAGGCTCAGGAGGTCGTATTTACGGAAGCTCTCCGCCACCTCCTCCTGGTCGTCTGTGGTCACGGCCTTAAGCACATGAGTATCCATGATGTTGCCGATGACTTCCTCATAGGGATGCATCAGCAGGTCCTTGACGGTCACCACACCCTCCAGGGTCCTCTTTGCGTCCATGACATAACAGGTATAAATGGTCTCCTTATCCACGCCGTGCCTGCGGATATAGGCAAATGCCTCCTCCACGGTCATACGCTTCTTAAGGCCCACATACTCTGCCGTCATAATGCTTCCGGCGCTGCCTTCCGGATACTTTAAAAACTGGTTGATCAGCTTCCTTGTGTCCGGCGTGGAGTTCTTAAGCACGCGCTTGACCACATTGGCCGGCAGTTCTTCCAGCATATCCACGGCATCGTCCACAAACAGGTCGTTTACAATGGCGCTGAGCTCGTAATCCGTGATGCTGTTGATGATATGCTCCTGCTTCTCCACAGGCAGGCATGCGAACACATCGCTTGCCAGCTCCTTGGGAAGCATGCGGTAAACCACTACGGTCTTCTCGGAATCCAGTTCCTCGACGAACGCGGCAATATCCACCTCGTTCATCTCAATCAGCTTTTCCTTCAGTAACCTGAGCTGCATTGTATCCAGCAGATCCATCAGCTCTTTTAAATCAAAATTCTCCTGCATCTTATTCCTTCCATGAATGGTGACATCATGAAAGCAGCACACAAAATGCCGCAGTTCTGCCCCGGATGACCGGACTGCAACAACAAAACAGCCATAATTACAGACTCCTCCTGTAATACATGGCTATCATCATAAACGTATATGAATACTATAATTAACGGCAGTGAAAGCAAAAAGCCGCCGGCACAGCTCCCACTACCATACGCTTATGATAATTGTCTGCTTCCAACTTATGACTTCGACCTTCCACTCCGGTTCACTTCCTTTTTTCAAAATTTAATCCTTATCTAGCATACCAGCACCCGGCCATAAAATCAACCCCTATTTTCCTGTTTTCCTTTTCACGGAGGAGAGCATTTCCCCATATCATAGATTATATTCCATAAATACAGGAGTGATTTATTATGATAGAATCCGCAGTAGTGCTGACTCCGCTCCACTACGCTTATCTCATAGGCGTCATCGTTATCCTGGCAGTGATGGTCATCAAAAAGGATACGCCTGCCGTCTGCATCGCCTTCCTGTTCATCCTGGGCCTCATCGGCCTTAAATCCGTTACCGGCGGCATCATAACCGTATTTTCCGCTGTTCTCTATGCGGGCAGGAAATTCATGGAGGTGCTGGCCACAATTGCCCTGGTCACCTCCCTGTCCAAATGCCTGAAGGACCTGGGAAGCGACTATCTGATGATGGTTCCCATGGCCGGCATTATGAAAAACCCTTCCCTGACCTGGTGGATTCTGGGACTCACCATGTTCCTGTTTTCCCTGTTCCTGTGGCCCAGTCCCTCGGTTGCGCTGGTGGGGGCCATCATGCTGCCCTTTGCGGTGAAGGCAGGCCTGAATCCCTTAGCCGCGGCCATGGCCATGAATCTGTTCGGACACGGCTTTGCGCTGAGCTACGATGTGGTAATTCAGGGAGCTCCCGCCATATCAGCCGGCGCAGCAGGACTTGACACCTCCTCCATCCTCCAGCAGGCATGGCCTTTATTCTGGATAATGGGCATTGTCACTGTTCTCAGCGCATATGTGTTAAACAGGAGTCAGCTGGATGCCAGGGGCCCCCGGCTCTCCATACAGGCAGAACCTTCCAGGCCGCAGGTCAGGAAGGCCGCCCTGTTCCTGGCTGTCTTCACTCCTCTTGCCTTTGCAGGGGATGTTATCCTTATGCTTCTGTGCGGCCTGAAGGGCGGGGATGCCACCAGCATGGTCTCCGGCACCGCTCTCCTTCTCACCTGCCTGGGCGCTCTGCTGGGCTTTGGGAAACAGTCCCTGGAAAAGGTCACCGGCTATGTCACTGAAGGCTTTCTCTTTGCTATCCGCATCTTTGCTCCGGTTATTATAATCGGCGCCTTTTTCTTTTTAGGCGGGGACGGAATCACCTCCATCATGGGGGAACGGTTCACCCACGGCATCATGAATGACTGGGCCCTGTGGCTGGCGCAGAACGCCCCCCTGAATAAATATATGGCTGCCTTTATACAGATGGTAGTTGGCGGACTGACGGGACTGGACGGTTCCGGCTTTTCGGGCCTTCCCCTTACCGGTGCCCTGGCCAGGACCTTTGGAACCGCCACCGGCTCGTCTGTACCGGTCATGGCAGCCCTGGGCCAGATTACGGCAATCTTCGTGGGCGGCGGCACCATCGTGCCATGGGGACTCATCCCAGTTGCCGCCATCTGCAATGTAAGCCCGCTGGAACTGGCGAGGAAAAACCTGATACCGGTCTGTATTGGATTTGCCTGTACCTTTGCCCTGGCATGCTTCATGCTCTGATGGCCGGATTCCTGGGGCACAGTATTGCAGGCGTACCGTCCCCTCCGGACATCACCTTTTTACAATCAAACATCTTTCCACATCATGACAGGAGGAATGAATTATGTGCGGAATTGCCGGTTTTTATAACCCTCATGACCATTACCTGAAAGAGAAAGAACACTATGAATCTGTCCTGCAGGCCATGGCAGAACGCTTACGGCACCGAGGCCCGGATGACGCCGGACGATGGCTTTGGGAACACGGCGGCCTGTCCCATGCCCGACTGTCCATCATTGATCTGGCCGGAGGACACCAGCCCATGGTGAAATCAGGCTCCGGACAGACCTTTGCCATTGTCTACAACGGGGAACTGTACAATACCGATGAACTGCGCCAGGAACTCATGGCCGCGGGCTGCTCCTTCCAGACCTCCAGCGACACGGAGGTCATACTGGCAGGCTACATGGAATACGGTCCTGACTTTGTAAAGCGCCTGAACGGCATCTTTGCCTTTGCCATCATGGACACGGCCCATAACCGGCTGTGCCTGTTCCGGGACCGGGCCGGGGTAAAACCGCTGTTCTATACGGTAAGGGATGAAGAACTCATTTTTTCTTCCGAGCTCAAAGGAATCCTGGCCTATCCGGGCGTCAAGGCGCAGTTAGACCGGAGGGGGCTGAATGAAGTGTTCTCCATCGGACCTGCCAGGACCTATGGCTGCGGCGTTCTAAAGGACATGGATGAGCTGCTTCCGGGGCATTACCTCATATGCAGCCCGGTTGGAATCCGCCAGCAGAGTTATTGGAAGCTGGCCAGCCGTCCCCATGAGGACAGCTATGAAAGGACCATTGAGAAAACGTCATTTCTGGTGGAGGATTCCGTGCGCAGGCAAATGGTTTCAGATGTGCCCATCTGCACCTTCCTCTCAGGGGGCGTGGACTCCAGCCTTGTGTCTGCCATCTGCGCAAAAGAACTGAAAAAACAGGGAAAGCGCCTGACCACTTTCTCCTTTGACTTTGTGGACAACGATAAATTCTTCCGGGCCAACTCCTTCCAGCCTTCCCAGGACCGCCCCTATGTGGACCAGATGGTAAGATTCCTGGATTCCGACCATCATTACCTGGAATGCGGCAACCTGACCCAGGCCGACCGTCTGTTTGATTCTGTCCTGGCCCATGACCTGCCGGCCATGGGGGACATCGACTCCTCCATGCTCCAGTTCTGCTCCATGGTCAAGGAACACAACAAGGTGGCCCTGACCGGCGAATGCGCCGACGAAATATTCGGCGGCTACCCCTGGTTCCATAAAAAGGAATGCTTTGAAGCCCACACATTCCCGTGGACCATGGACCTGGCCCCAAGAAAGGCCCTGTTGAATGACAGCTTCTTAGAGTATCTGGACATGGACCAATACGTGCTGGAAACCTATGAGCGCTCCGTGGCAGAGACCCCTGTCCTGGCAGAGGATTCCCCGGAGGAAGCCAGACGCCGGGAAATTGCCTGGCTGAACCTGCGCTGGTTCATGCAGACCCTTCTCAACCGCATGGACCGCACCAGCATGTACTCCGGCCTGGAGGCAAGGGTTCCCTTTGCCGACCACCGAATCATTGAATATGTCTGGAACGTGCCCTGGGACATGAAAACAAGGGACGGACAGGTAAAGAACCTGCTCCGCCAGTCGGGAAAAGGACTTCTCCCGGATGAAATACTGTTCCGGAAAAAGTCCCCCTATCCTAAAACTTATGATACTGCCTATGAAAAACTGCTTGTGGACCGTGTAAGGGAAATGATGGACGACAGCCATTCCCCGGTAATGGATTTCCTGGACCGAAAAAAACTGGCTCGCTTTCTCACCAGTCCCTCTGACTACGGAAAACCCTGGTACGGCCAGCTCATGGCCGGCCCTCAGATGCTGGCCTATATCCTCCAGGTCAACTTCTGGCTGAAAACTTATCACATTGAAGTGGTTGGTTAGACACGCCCCACCCGTCAGGGCTCGGAATGAAGCTTCATTCCGGGCCCGTAAAACGCGAACTGATTCTTACCCCGGCGCTTGGCTTCATAAACGGCTATATCCGCCTTCATGAGAAGAGAATCGTAATCCCTTCCGTCCCTTGGGCACACAGCCCCTCCGATGCTGCAGGACAGCCCGCAGCCTTTCAGGTCTAAATCCGGTATGTGGCTCACTGCCCGGCACAGGCGTCCGGCGCACTCGCCTGCCTCATCAATGGATGTGACTCCTGAGAGAAAGGCTACGAACTCGTCACCTCCCACCCTTCCGATTATGTCGGAAGTGCGGAGGACCTTGCGGAAGCACTCTGCTACAGAGCACAGCACCTTATCCCCGTACCGGTGGCCAAGGGTATCGTTTACAGTCTTAAAATTATCCAAATCAATAAAAAGCAGCACAGAAGGCGGCATCACTGCGGCCTCCCCCAGGATTCCGTTGATCTTAGCATTCACTGCCTGGCGGTTATATAGGCCTGTAAGGGAATCAATCCTTGCATGAAGGAGCGCGTCGCTGAGGCGCTTCTTCTGACTGCGCTGCTCCAGGTACTCTGCCGTGATATCCTGGCGCATAAGGAGAATCTTGCGCTCCTGTCTGTCAAAGTACACATAGCGCAGCAATTTGCGGGCATACCGGCCGTCCATGCCCTTCTCCCCATAGGTTACCATCAGCTCGCCTTCCCGTTCCAAAGCATCCATGACATTGCCCATGGATGCTTTTTCCAGAAGCAGGTCTCTGTCCTCAGGCACCACATACTTCCTGATACAGGCTTCCAGTTCCCGTTTATAGTTCCCTGAATAAGGCATCTGCTCCTGAATACAGCTGTCATTCTTCTGAAGAATCTCATAATAACCCGTGTCACCATCCAGACACAGGAAGAAATCGCAGTTTCTGTACACGTACCGGTCAATAATTTGTTCCTGCATGTACCGCTTCTGTCCTTCCTTTCCCATGTCACGGACATAGCACAGGATGGTGCCGCCGTTACCGGCTGTTATGGCCACCACCTCCACCCACACATAGCCTCCCTCTGCCGTCCTCTGCCGGTAAACCAGCTTATCAGGACTTCTGCTCCCGGAAAGTTCTTTCATATGCACGGCGCTGAAAAATGCCTGGAACTGCCTGCACTCCCGAGGGTGTACATGGTTCCAGGCAAATGCCTGAAATTCCTGCTCTGTACGGTTCTCCCGCAGCCGGCCCCTGCCCTCTGTGTAAAATATAATACGGCTGTCCCCTGATGCCGGGTCCCAGGCCAGCAGTTCGTCAAATAATGTCAGAAGCGGCTGTGCATATTCCTTTTCAAGCCCTGCTTCCGGCACCACGCGTTTCATGCACGCCTGCATTCTGTCTTCTGTCCCTTCACCCATGCAAAACTTCCTTTCCCCCTCCCGGTATTACATCCAGGAGTTTGGTGTATTTCAATTCATTATTTATATGTACTGCATAGTAATTCATAATATAAGAAGTGTAGTGTACACTAGTATTGAGGTGAATCGCAATGCATGATTACGTTAAAACTTTAGGTACGGTCATCCGAAAGGCCCGCGAAGAACAGGGAATGTCCCAGGCTTCCCTGGCAGAGAAGCTGGGCATAGATGTCCGTACCATTATTAATATAGAAAATTTCCGTGGAAACCCCAAATTCGAGGTGCTCTATCCTCTGGTAACCACTTTGAGAATTCCCGCTGACCGTATCTTTTACCCTAAAACCGACTCCATGGGCGACAGCAAGCAGCAGCTGTTCTGGGAACTCCACAGTCTAAGCGAAAAGGAAGCCCTGGAGCTTCTTCCCGTCATACGCTGTCTGGCAGATATGGTGCGGAAACATGGGGCTGAGAACCTATAATCAGTTATTATTTTACTACAGGGATTCTAAAAATACAATATATTATTCATTGAATTACAGATTTTCTACGTATTGCAATACATGTTTCAGACAAAAATACAGAACCGGCATCTCTTATGCCACCATGATAAAAAAACGCAATAAAATACCGGACAGCTCCAACAAAGCCATCCGGCAAATCGTTTAAAATCATTATTGTCACTGATTCAGTGCTGCTATTTCATGGATTCCACAATGGCATCCGCCATGGCATCCAGTTCTTCCATCTGGGATTCCTTAAGAGATGATTTTACAGTCACCATCTGTTCCAGAATGGTCATATTCTTCATGGAGCCGATGATTTCCTTCATCTGCTTGCCTGACAGCACGCCCCAGGAGCCATTTTCCATCAGGGCCACGGTCCTGTTCTGCAGGTTATGGGCCTTCAGGTCCATGAGTACATGCTCCATGCTGCTGAAGATGCCTCCGTTATAGGTGGCTGACGCAAACACCAGATGGCTGCAGCGGAATGCCTCCGAGATAATGGTGGAAGGATGGGTGGAGGAAGCGTCATACATGGCAATGTTCCTGATTCCTCTCTCCGCCAGCTTGCAGGCCAGGATATTGGCTGCGTTCTCCGTGTTGCCATAGATGGAACCATAGGCAATCATCACGGCCTTTTCCTCCGGCTCATAGCTGCTCCAGGTCAGATACTTGTCCACATACCAGCTTATATCTTTGCGCCATACCGGCCCGTGAAGCGGGCACAGGGTACGGATATCCAGGCCTGATGCCTTCTTTAACAGGGTCTGCACGGAAGGTCCGTACTTGCCCACGATATTGGTATAATACCGTCTGGCATCATCCAGCCAGTCTCTCTCAAAGTTGACCTCATCCGCAAACAGGTTGCCGTTCATGGCCCCGAAGGTGCCGAAGGCATCTGCGGAGAACAGGGTCTTGTCCGTGGTATCATAGGTCACCATAACCTCCGGCCAGTGTACCATGGGCGCCATGAGGAAGGTAAATGTATGCCGTCCGGTGCAAAGGGTATCATTTTCCTTGACTACGATGGCCCTGGAATCAATGTCAAAATTATAGAACTGTTTGATAATCGGAACGGTTTTGGGGTTGCACACAACCTGCACCCCCGGATACCGCAGCACAATCTCCCCAAGGGTGGCGCAGTGGTCCGGCTCCATGTGGTTCACCACCACGTAATCTAAGTCACGTCCCTTTAACAGTGCGTCTATGTTCTCAAAAAACTGCTCCGTGATTGCTCTGTCCACCGTGTCAAACAGCACAGTCTTCTCATCCAGCAGCAGATAAGCATTGTAGGAAACACCCCGCGGAATAGGATACGCGTTCTCAAATAAGGCCAGCCTCCGGTCTGTACCGCCAACCCAGAACAAATCATCATTGATGCGCTTTACACAGTACATATTCATTCTTCCTTTCGTCCATAATATGTTAAATATCCGTCAATTTATTTCGCTTAGAAGTATACTACATTTTTCCCAAAATGTCACTGTATAAATTAGTGTACACTAATAATTTCCGGCAGTCCGCATCTTCTTCCGCGCTGTCTGTACTTACTTTGTATAGTATCCCTGTCTGGCCCTAAAATATCACAAAAATCCCCTATACCTGTTTTTCCGCCGGCTTCTGGGGGCCTGCGTGCTTATGCTCAGACAGCGGCATTACATGCATGTTTCCTCTCTGCTCATTCTCAGCCCAGAAAATATCATCCGCCATCTTTGCCTCAGGATTGAACTCCACGCCTTCAAAGATATGTTTTACGAATTCCTTATAGCCCACACGGTCAATAAGGTGGCCTCCGTGGAGATACTCCGGCTTGTAATCCAGGGCCCAGGCGGAAAACTTCTGCCAGTTGGCAAACATGCCCAGTATCACATCCTCCGTAACCCAGTTAAGGAACAGCTTGCCTGCTCTTGGATTCTGCTTGCCCGTACGTCCTCCCAGGGTTACGCGGTACAGCTTCTTATCGCCCCTGGTCCATGCTCCGGTGGGACAAATCAGGGAACATTCGCCGCAGCCAACGCAGCAGCATATGTCCTTGTCAATCTTGCCGTTCTGGTTCAGGCTCAGCACGCCTGTGGCATGGTGCCTGCAGGCGTCCACGCATGAACCGCAGCCAATGCAACGGTCAATGTCATATACCTGCTTATTGATGCCCATGATGCCGAAATCGTTGAAGTTGGCCTTAACGCAGTCATTGGGACATCCGGCCACAGCCACCTTGATATGGTAATGAGATGGGAATACCAGGCGCTCAATCTTCCTGGCCAGCTCGTATGTATTCGCATTGCCCTTGATGCAGTGGGCGTTTCCGATACAGGACATGATATTCCTGGCGCCGATGGTGGGGTAACCGTAATCCGTCACATCCATGTCCACGCCGCACATCTCCACGTCCACGTCATGGATATATGACTTGATGTACTTATTTACTTCCTCTATATTCTCATACTTTACACCGGGTATGTCAAATGTCTGCCTGGTGCCAAGATGGAAGGTGCCGTTGCCAAAGCGCTCACAGAGGTCCTGCACCAGCTTTAAGTGTTTTGCCTCAATCATGGCTCCCGGAACACGCATCTGCAGCATGAACTCCCCTGCCACCTTGGACTGTCTGAAACAGTTGATTCTTACCTTTTTTATATCAATATCATGATTCATTCCTTCGCCACCCCTCTCTTAATCAACCAGATACTTGGCCTGGGTATAATTAAACACAGGTCCGTCCAGACAGACATACACCTCATCAATGCGGCAGTGTCCGCATTTGCCTACGGCACATGACATCCTGCGCTCAAAGGACATCCATATCTTCTCATCAGGCACGCCCTGCTTAAGCACTTCCAGGGCCGTAAACTTCATCATAGGCGGCGGTCCTACCACCACAACGCTGTAGTCTTCCCCAAAATCCTTAAAGGGAATCCTTGACACGAACTCTGTGACAAAACCTGTCTCCCATCCATCCTTGTGATCCGTATCCAGGGCATAGATGGCGGTGAACTTCTCCTTCCAGCGGACCAGGTCATTCTTGAAAATGATTCCGTCCTCATTCTTAAATCCGCTGATCAGGTGCACGCTCTTCACAAAATCCTCCTGCTCCCAGAACATATTCAGCATGCTCTTCACAGGCGCCAGCCCTGTGCCGCCGGTGATGACCGCCATGTGCTTACCCTGAAACTGCTCCACCGGCCATCCTTTGCCGTAGGCTCCCCTTAAGAAAAGGATGTCCCCCGGCTGCTTCTCAAATATCTCGTCCGTCACCTTTCCCACGGAACGGATGGTAAAATCCATCCAGCCATCCCCGAAGGAGCTGACGGATATGGGTGCTTCCCCTACCTTTGGGATGGAAAGCTGCAGGAACTGTCCATGGGACGGACGGATGTCTGTCTCCACTCTGAATGTATATTCATGAAGGCTCTCCCGCCTTACCTCGCGTATCTTACATGCCACTGGCTTCACTATATTATTCATGACTGCATCCCCTCTCCTATGCCTGCTTACCGGCTTTTATTTCCTCAACAGCGTCTGCCATCTTATTCACTGTAGCCACGATGGATATGTACTCAGGACACCGGTCCATGCACCGTCCGCAGCCCACACACATATGGTAGTCCTTGAACCTGGCTTTGTAGTCGTGGAATTTGTGGAGCACCTTATAGCGCATCCTGTCCCCGGCCCTGTTCCTGAAGCTCATGCCGCCGGCCATTTCAGTGAAATCCTTTACCTGACAGGAGGCGGAAGTCCTCTTGCGCTCCCCTACGTTGCGGTTCTCATTGTATATGATATCCGTTGTGGTAAAACAGGTACAGGTGCTGCACGCCACGGTACAGGCGCCGCAGGAGATGCAGCGGCCGTCAAACTGCCTCCACATGGGATGTTCCTTAAGCTTTGTCAGAACCTCCTTATCCGGAATCTCCGGCACCGTGAGGGTCAGCTCATTCTTTTCCACGAACTGTGGTTCAAAGGGACATTCCTCCATGCCCTCGAAATAGGAGGCAAATGCATCCTCCTTTACCTGGAACTCCAGTCCGTCTTCCCCGAAACGGACTGCCATGGAATAATCATCGGTCCTGTTGGTTCCCATGCTGACACAGAAGCAGGTATCCCAGCCTTCGCCGCACTCCATCATCACTATCTTGACCTTCTCGTTCATGCGCTTATAATATATATCCTCATAACCGCCGTTGGTCAGATAAATCTTTTCCTGATGATGCTGCGCGTGGATATCGCAGGGCCGCATGAATATAAGCAGCTTCTTGGAAACAGCCTTGCTTTCAATGAATTCATCTTCTGTGAAATAGAACAGGGACTGGGTAATGGGGCTTAATACCTCCTTGGCCGGAAAATCCGATTTTTCCCTGTACTCGATTTCCTCCGCCCGGTCCACCCTTGCGTACTTAATCAGGTCTGTGTCGGAATACCTGCCCTTACCCACAAAACGTTTTGGCGCCCATATCTCATACTCTTCCTGAAGCTTTGCAAACATCCTGCCGGCATCCTTCAAATCCATTCTGTATCCCATGAAATGCCTCCTCCTTTTTTCTTTTATCCCTTATAAATACTCTATATTAAAAGGCTTATGTTATTATTATAACAACCCAAAAAAATAAAGTATAATTATATATTGTGATGGTCTGATAATAAATTTTTATCATTAAGGATTGTTCCTGCCTCCAGTAAAGCTCTGTACAGCTCCCGGCCCAAAAAAGCAGCAGCCATGGGAATCTTCCCGGATGGCTGCTGCCTTTATTATCTGTCATTCTGTTCTTTTATCCGATATTACAAATCAAAAATCTCAAAATCATCATCCTGTCCTTCCGTTTCTGCGGACCTCTGCTCTGCTTCCCTTCTGACAGCCGGCCGCTCCTGCTTCACAGGAGGCTTCTGCCCGGATGCCGGCGCCTGAGACGGCGTACGGGCTGGTGTCAGAGACGGCGTACGGGCTGGTGTCTGTGCCGGCCTTGCAGGCTTCACAGGCTTCTTCACCGGAATCTCCACCTGAGGCTCTTCTTCCGGCTCATAGGCATCTTCATCCTCATCATAGATGTCCCCGTCCTCTTCCGCCAGCAGATAATCGTCCTCCGGAAGGTCTCTGTAGTCCTCATCGTCATCGTAGACAGAATCATCCTCATATTCCTGAGATTCATCGTACTCGTCAGAGTCCTGGTATTCCTCCTCATCGGCGTATTCCTGATAATCCTCTGAATCCTCTGGAAGCTCAGGCTCCTCCGCCCTTTCCTTCCTGCTGTTTCTGCCCCGGCTGGCCCGCGGACCGTCCTTCTTGTCACCCAGTTCATCCCGGCTGCCGCCCTTTTTCCCGGAACCCCTGGTAAATAAAACCACCAGAAGGATGACCAGCAGAATGATTGCAATGACAATGGTCACAATCAGCAGTATCTTAAGGAGACTGTAATCATCGTAAATCTTGTCGTATGTAAGGGCCAGCTCATCGTACACTTCCTTTGTCACGGAACCGCTGATGGCCGGGTCCTCAAAGTAACGCTGGATGGTCCTCTCATCGTCCCTCATGTCATAACGGTAGAAGCCCTTCTCTCCGGCCTCATTCATGCCGTACACAACACAGTACTGATGCTCTGCCTCAGAGCCCCATACCCAGCCCTGAACCTTGTGGCCGTCAATATTGATGGTGCTCTCCTTGAATCCCTCCGGAACCTTCACCTCAGGGTCAGGCGGAAGAATAGTGATAACGCGCTCGGCAATCCGCATCCTTACCTGGGAAGAAGCATCGGCATCCGCCGCACTGGCGCCGCCCTCTGCCTTGGTCACCACAATGACGTATTCCTTGATGGTCTCACCATCCTGGGCTGTCACACGGCATGTCACACGATTTTCGCCCATCTGAAGACCTTCGTTTCCGCTGACCACCTTTGTGGCGTTCTCGTCCGTGCAGTCTGCGCTGACAATAACCTTATCCACATCCGTTCCAACGGTCACCGCATAGGTGTCCACATCCGGTGAAAATGCCGGTGTCAGGCTTCCGGGTGAAATCTGGAGGGATTTAAGGGTGGCATCCTTGGAAGCTGACTGAAGGGCGCTGACCGTCACAGTGGAGCTTCCCTGCTGGTTAACCGTCACAATCTGTGAGTTGGAATCATAAATCTCCTGGCTGGTGACCTCAATCTTGCTGGTCCCGGCTGCTATGGCATTGAAATTAAGGGTAAATGCAAGGGTTCCCGTATTGGGCGTGCCTGCATCCCCATGAACCCGGACAGCTCCTGCCCCTCCGTCCGCATTGGTGCCGTCCACGAATTCCAATATGTTGGAATCATAGGACAGCATCACATCCGCGTTGGCCAGGTTGCCGCTGCTGGTTATCTTCATATTCACCTTGATCTTGCCGCCCACTGTTGCCGATGGGTCGGAAAAGGCGATTCTTGCATTTGCTGCAAAGGCCGTCATCATCTGTGCCGGCATCATGACTGTCATCACGCACGCCATTGCCAGAACTGCAGCCGCATGTCTCATACGTCTAATCATCATCATTTCCCACTTTCTGATTATAATGTCTTCCCTTTATCAGGACTGCACTTCTACAATGGTAACATTGCTTCCGCCTGGTCCGCTGCCGCTTCCGGAAGGACTTCCCGGTCCGCCCGAACCGCCTGGTCCGCCGCTGCCGCCCGAACTGCCGCCCGAACTGCCGCCCGAACTGCCGCCCGAACTGCCGCCCGAACTGCCGTCCGGACTGACCGTACCGCCAAAACTGCTGCCTCCTCCATATACAGGCGAGCCTCCGCTTCCCTGGGTAGGACCGCCGTCCTGCTTCACCACATGGATGGTATAGGTCCTCACGCTTCCGTTCTGGGCCGTCACAGCAATGGAAATGTCATTTCCGCCATTCTGCAGGGAGACATTGCCCGCGCCGTCCACACGCGCATTGGAATCCGATGCATATGCGCTGACTGTAATATTGGACACAGAAGAATCCACAATCAGATTATATTCCTGGGTATCCCTGTTAAAGCTTGGAGTCAGATTGAATCCGTCCACGCCAAGACCGGACAGCTTGTTGTTGGGGCTGCCGTCTCCGGTAGGCGCCACACAGGGCTGCTCAGGCATGTTGTTAAATACAGGGATATGGAACTCCAGGGCTGTCTTCTTCATATCAGACGTATATGCCTGGGACAGCCTGGCCGCCTCTGAGGCAGCTCCCTGGATATTGCTCATATATTGGTGCTTATAAAGGTTTGACCCCTGGACATTGAATTTCTTCAGATAAAATGTATTCTGCCCGGCTTTCACATAATTATCCCCATAATTCTGGGCTCCGCCCCGGATAGCCTTCTCCACCGTGTTCCAGGGACGTCCGTAGGAACCTGACTGGGACGCAAACCTGAGTCCCATCTCAATGGCGGATACTGCGCCGGACTGGTATGCCTCCACATTAAAGAAGTTATAGTACCCCTCATAGCCGGAATAGGAACCGGAAATAAGAGGGCTTGTACCATTATTGCCCTGCTCCTGGAGAATCATGGCTGCCAGCACATAAGGGCTTACCCCTGACTGACTGGCCGCGGCCATGATAATGTCTGCATAAGGAACCGCGGCACCTGTAGAACCGCCTCCCGGCGACGTGCCGGTCTGGTCCACCACATTATCCGATCCGGGTGAAGCCACCGGACCGCTTGAAGTGCCGCTGCCGCTCTGTCCGGAGGACACGGGACCATTGCCGCTGCCGGATCCGTCCTGTCCCGGAGCCACCAGGCTTACGCTGGCAGACACCACATTGCGCTCCCTGGGCTCAATGGATGCGTGGGGGGACTCAAGGCTCACTTCCCCGCTGCCTGAAGGGCTGCTGCCCCCTGAGGACCCGCCTGAGGAGCTGCCTCCCGGAGAAACCGCTGCTGCCCTGGATCCGTTAGAACTGCCGGAAACCCCTGGTCCATGCTGTGTATCTTCATAGGTACTGCGCCCGGGCCCCTTGGAAGAACCTGAGGAACTGCCCGAGGAGCCGGGGCTGCCTGAACCGGGACCTTCAGATGAAGCTCCTGGCCCGCTGGAGAAATCACTTCCCCCTGTCCCTGTGAAATTCGTTGTCCCTGAAAGGAAGGAGCCGGATATGAGGCTGTTTAACCCCTCCTTTGTCTGGGTATTCGCATCATATTCATGGTTGAGAAACTGGAACACATACGTCTCATCCAGGAAGTTTCTGGGGTCCATGTAATACCGTATGATATCCTCGGAAGCAGCCACCCAGTTACTGCCGTCGAATCCGGTCCACGTGCTGTTGTCCCAGTTATAAGCTCCGTTGGCAACGGACTTCCAGGAGGAAACGCTGCCTGTGGCCACAAGGTTGCGCCCCAGTACAGACTCATTTTCAATGACCGTATTCCAGTCCAGGCCTGTGTTCTTGGCTTTGAATACCCAATTCGGATATTGGGCATGAAGCTGCCTGAGCCCGTTTTTATAGCTCTCCGGAAATCCCTGTGAGGTGAGATATGCTTCAAAATTAGAATCCGTGGTATAGGCCACCGGAAGCCTGATATAGAGTGACGAGACATAGCCGGTGTTAACGGCTCCGCCCGTTCCGGTGTATTGAATCTGATACCATGTATTGCCGTCTGTTCCGCGCTGTTCCCCGATAACGGTAACTGCCGCTCCTGCTGCCAGCCTGCCCACCGATGAATAGCCGGTGCCGGCTCCGTTTCGTACATTCAAAGAGGTGGCCTTAACCGTGGCCGCCCCTGTATATGCATAGGAATCAAACATTTTAAAAGGTGTTGCCACAGATGCCGGAACCTCAGCGGCCAGCATCAGTCCCAGCACAAGCGCCAGGCCCCTTTTTAACTTTTTTCCCTTCATTATGTAAAAATCTCCTGTATCTTCATTCATATCCATAATTCGTATAAATTTCTATTTTATGGCATTAATCCTATTATAATGACAAAAGCGTTCATATGTCAACAAGAACGGCGGAAACTTCACATAATACAAAGATTTGTAAGAAAAGATTAAATAATGTGGCAAATCATGGCATATTCCGGCCACAACTCCCCAAATTTAACCACCCCCCCCCCCCAAAAAAAAAACCTCCTCCTACCGCACCAGAAACAAATCCAGCACACGGTCCGCAGCCCGCCTCAGATTCATCTTCTCCACTCCCTGCATGGCATAGACAGGGAACCTTTTTACCAGCACATCTCCCAGGTAATAATCCACGCTTCCCACCTGCTGTCCCTCCCTGACCGGGGCCATTAATATAGAAGGAACCTTCTTCGCCACCCGCACTTCTTCCCCCTCTCCCATCAACAATGTCAGGTGCATATCATCCGGCTTCAGCATCATGGACAGCTCCACCTGGTCAGTGGCGCCTTCCCCTTCCTTCCAGCACAGTCCCCCTGCCACAGGAACCCTGGCAAAGGTTTCCTCTTGGAACACATCCTTCAGCTTAAAATGCTCCAGCCCATAGGAGTAGAGCTTTCTTGCATCCGACCATTTATACGTCTTATGAGGCGGCCAGCCGCAGCCCAGAAGGGCAATCACATAAGTCCTTCCCTGATTCTCCATGGCTCCCACATAAGAATACCCGGCGCCCCCTGTAAATCCCGTTTTCCCGGACAGGACCCCCTCCATCATAGTCAAAAACGCATTGTGATTATAACAGTTAAAGGAACGTTTCCCTGCCACATCTGTAAAATAGTGGTTTTGTGTCTGTGTTATTTTTAAAAATTCATCCCTAGCAGGGGACTCCATTACACAATACCTCATGATTTGGGCCAAATCAGAGGCTGTGGTGGAATGGATATGCTCCTTTCCCTGTTCATCCGTCTTAACCCCATCCAGCCCATTGGGCGTAATAAAGTAGGTATCCCCGCAGCCCAGCCCCGCAGCCTTCTCATTCATCATTGCGGCGAATCCTTCCACGCTGCCTCCTATATGCTCCGCTATCATCACAGCCGCATCATTATAGGATTCCAGCATCAGGGCATACAAAAGGTCCTCCAGCCTGTACTCCTCTCCTTCCCGCACACCCAGGTGCACCTTGGGCTGGGAAGCGGCATTGGAAGACGCCTTCACCGTATCCTCCCCCCTTCCGTTCTCCAGAGCCAGGATACAGGTCATAATTTTCGTAGTACTGGCCATGGGCCGGATAATATCCTGTCCCTTCCCATACAATATTCTGCCGGTATCCCCATCCATAAGGACAGCAGACTGGGCATACAGCTTCAGGAAATCCCCTTCCCCCCGGGGCTCTTCCGTCACAGGTACCGAAGTCCAACTGTCTGCCGCCGCATTCATCCGTGTACAGACCAGTGATATTGTCAGTGTTATCAAAAAAATCCAATGCTTCATAAACGACGCCGCCTAGTTGGCTTTATTTTAATAGTATTCTTGGAGGAAAATGATTATTACTGGGAATGTGGGTTGGGGAATGGGCGTGAGGGGGGAGGCAGGCGGGGGGAGGCAGGCGGGGAGGCAGGCGGGGAGGCATCTACAGGGGCTTAGCCGGTCTCTTAGACCGGACTTGCCCCGCAGCCGTATCCCCGCCTGTCTCCTTCCTCCCACGGACGCCAATCCCCCTCCATACGCGTCTCCCCTCCATCCCCAACCTATCTCCCTCTTGCCCCCGAACACATATTCTGCTATGATATCTGTAAGCGGACAATAAAACAGAAAGGCCGGTGTTTTATGACAGGACAGAGGGAGCGTCTTATTTTTCATATTGATGTGAATTCAGCATTTTTAAGCTGGGAATGCGTGTACCGGCTTTCTCAGGACCCGGAGGCCCTGGATTTGAGGACTGTTGCTTCTGCGGTCGGAGGGGACGCCAAGTCCCGCCATGGAATCGTGCTGGCTAAGTCTCCTTTGGCTAAGAAGTATGGGGTCACCACTGGGGAACCCCTGGTTCAGGCCATGCGTAAATGCCCGGAGCTGGTGGTTGTCCCGTCCCGGTTTGATTTTTACATTAAATGCTCCCGGCGCATGATGGATCTTTTGGAAGAATACACGCCGGACCATGAGAAGTTCAGCATTGATGAGATTTTTCTGGACATGACCAGCACCATCCATCTCTTTGGCAGCCCCCTGGAGGTGGCCAATGAGATTCGGGAAAGAATCAGGAAGGAACTGGGATTTACGGTGAATATCGGAATCTCCACCAATAAGCTTCTGGCTAAAATGGCCTCTGACTTTGAGAAACCGGATAAATGCCATACCCTGTTTCCCCGGGAGGTGGCTGATAAGATGTGGCCCCTGCCTTTACGGGAATTGTTCTTTGTGGGGGGCGCAGCCCAGAGGAAGATGGAGAATCTGGGATTACATACCATCGGGCAGCTGGCATGCTGCAACCTGGAGGTGCTTAAGTCCCACCTGGGCGAAAAGTATGCGGTCCTCATCCGCCAGTACGCCAATGGCATTGATGATGACCCTGTGGCTGAAAAGGAACCTGTAAATAAGGCCTATGGCAACAGCATCACCCTTTCCAGGGATATATCTGACTATGAAAGCGCCTGTCAGGTCCTGCTCTCCCTCTGTGAAACCGTAGGCGCCAGGCTGAGGGCGGACCATGTGCTGTGCAATAATGTCTGTGTGGAGCTGCGTGACTGGGAGTTCAGGAATCAGTCACACCAGATGGTCATACCGGAACCAACGGATTCCACCTCCGTGATTTATGAGTATTCCTGCCGCCTGCTGAGGGAATCCTGGAACATGACGCCCCTGCGGCTCATGGGTGTGCGGGCCGGTAAGATTTCCGATGACGGGTTCTCACAGATGAGCCTTTTTGACGACCCCGGACTTCAGAAGAAAAAGGATTTTGAAAGGGCAGTGGATGCCATCCGCAGCAAATATGGAATAGACAGCGTAAAGCGGGCCAGCTTCCTGCGAAAGGACGCCATCGTAGACCACGCTGCCAGCAAGAAAAAATATTTGAAATAGGGCTGCACAGGAATTCCTTTGAGATTATCAGCGAAAACCAAGTGATAGCTTCAGAGATATACAGACACAAAAGATTTGTCTTACAGAAAGCAGATTTGAGGGACGGACATGAGACGGAGAGTTATATGTTATACCATTGGAGACAGGGAGGACGGGATTGTCCTTGGACAGTTTTTAAAGACAAAGGGATTTTCCCACCGGCTGGTGGTACGCATTAAGGCAGGCCAGGGACTTGCGGTAGACGGAATGCCGGTCTACGCAGGTTACCGTCTTAAGGCCGGGGAGACAGTGGAGGTGGCGCTGCCTGAGGAGGAGGATTCCGGAAACATCGTGCCGGTAAAGCTTCCTCTTGCCATTGTGTATGAGGACGAGGACATACTGGTAATCAATAAAGACGCAGGCGTGCCCATCCACCCTTCCCAGGGCCACTATGACAATACCCTGGCCAACGCTGTCTCCTGGTACTTTCATGAAAAGGGGGAAGCATTTACTTACCGGGTCATCAACCGTCTGGACAGGGATACCACCGGGCTGCTGGTCCTGTCCAGGCATATGCTCAGCGCCTGTATATTATCGGAACAAATGGCCAGGCGCAGAATCAGGCGGGAGTACAGGGCCATTGTACTTGGGCATACACCGGAGGAAGGCACGGTTGACAGCCCCATTGCCAGGGCAGAAGGATCCACCATCGAGCGCAGGGTGGACCCTGAGACAGGCGAAAGGGCAGTCACCCATTACCATACCCTGCTCTACAACGAAGAAAAGGACCTGTCTCTGGTGAGTCTCAGCCTGGAAACAGGCAGGACGCATCAGATACGGGTCCACATGAGGTCCATAGGGCATCCCCTTCCCGGAGACTTCTTATACTGCCCGGATTACCGGTATATCGGCCGTCAGCCCCTCCACTCCTATCTCCTCAAGTTTCAACATCCCATTACAGGAAAGGAGATGGAATTCACGGCCGGGCTGCCTGAAGATATGGAACGACTCCTGCCACCAGGCACCTGACGTTTTTTAATTCCACCGCAGCCCCTTGGGATAATGGTTTTTGAGCATGCCTCCCGCATACTTGGCCCAGCCCAGGCTGAAACCGCCGGTACAGACTAACACCCAGCCTTTCAGGCGTCCCTCAGGTATTCCTGCGTCCTCGCTGAGGGCTTCACCTTTCAGGTACCGGATTACGCTGTCTCCGGAGGGGGACAGTTCCCAGGAGCATTTCACCTCCTCCTTCCTGAGCGCCAGTGCCAGGGCATGGGAGGGCTCAAAACGGTTCTTTTTAAGGGTGCCCAGATGAAGACCCGGCCGGAGAATCTTAAGTCCCTTCATATCCGGCATATCGGCCGGCACCAGATACAGCTGGTCCCCGAACAGCACGTATTCCTTCCGCTCCAGGAAGGTGTCCGGTTCTGACAGGGTGTCCCGGATAAAGGGATCGTAATCCCTGAACACCTCCTTTCTCTTTCTGCTGTCCAGATACAGCCTGTCCCTGCTCCCTGCTTTTGCCGCATTTTGCGGCTCCCCCTCCTTTCTTAAGACAGCCATGTAATGGCCCTCTCCCTCCAGGATGTGGGGCATGATGCGAAGTGTCCGCTCCAGGCCCCAGCCTTCCGCCTCCGGCCCTGCCCACCGGGACTTTCCTTTGGTAAAACCAGGATAGGCAGGCACCTGTTCTGTTCGGAATTCAGGGTGGCGTCCCAGGAAGGCCAGAACCGTCCCCTCATTCTCCTCCGGGGCAAAGGTACAGGTGGAATATACCATTCTGCCCCCGGGCGCCAGCATGGCCGCTGCATGGTCCAGTATCTCTCCCTGACGGGCGGCACACATCTTCACATGTTCCTCACTCCACTGGCTTCTGGCCTCCTCATCCTTGCGGAACATTCCTTCCCCTGAACAGGGGGCATCCACCACGATTTTGTGGAAAAAATGGTCAAATGTCCCGGCCAGGCTTTGGGCATCCTCATTGGACACCACTGCGTTCTGCACACCCATCCGCTCCATGTTCTGGGAAAGTATCCTGGCCCTGGCCGGATGAATCTCATTGGACAGGAGAAATCCGATTCCCTTCATCCTGGAAGCGATGTGGCTGGACTTTCCTCCCGGCGCAGCACACAAATCAAGCACACGCTCTCCCGGCCTGGGGTCTAATAATTCCACCACGGCCATGGCACTGGGCTCCTGGATATAGTAAAGCCCTGCCTCATGATATGGATGCTTTCCGGGCCTGTTGTCCCCGGAATAATAATACCCTTCCTTCACCCATGGAATCCGCTCAAGTGTAAACCCGGTCTCCTGCCTGACCCGTTCCGCTGCTTCGGCAGCACCGGCCTCTTCCCAGGTTTCTTTGTCCTCTCCGTTTTCCCCGGATTTTCCCACTTCCCTGTCTTTTCCGCTTCCGACGGCATCCTGTCTCCCGTCCGGGAACTTGAGGCTGTTAAACCTCAATCCCTGCACCCGCTCCTTGTCATAGCTGGCCGCAAAGGCCGGATATTCATCTCCTAATAATACTCTCATCCGTTCTTCAAATCGTACCGGTAAATCTGCCATACTGCCCTGTTTCCTATCCTTATTGATTTTATGTCTTTATTGATTATGCCTGCCCGCGGCACATAAAATAAATGAGCTGCTGCATCCATGATACAGCAACCCACTTCATCCTTCAATCCTTTATACCGAATTACAGTATTATCTTGTAATCATCTCCGCCTTCACCGTTCACCACATAGTAGGCTGCGCCTTCGTTTGCGACAATGTACAGATCAATGTTCTTAATCTCAACGCCCCTGTGTGATTTCTTAAATGCCTTCACAGCCTGGTCCAGCACATCCTTTGCCACAAGGTCCTTGCCGTCAAACTGGAAATGTATGGCCGCCTTTGGCTCTGCTGCCTTCTTGGCGGGTGCCTTCTTCACGGTCTCTTTCTTAGCTGCTGCTTTGGGGGCTGCCTCTTTCTTAGCCGCTGCTGCCTCCTTCTTAGCTGTCTCCTTCGGAGCCGCTGCCTTCTTGGCTGCTGTTTTCCTGGCTGTTGTCTTTTTAGCCGGAGCTGCCTTTGCTTCCTTCTCAACAGGAGCTGCTTCTGCCTTCACCGGAACTGCCGCCTCTGCCTTTGCTTCTACTTTCTCCGGAACTGCTGGTTTTGCTTCTGTCTTGGCCTCTGCCGGCTGTGCTGCCTGTGCTGCTGCCTTTACAGTTGCCTTAACATCTTTCTTTTCTACCATAGTCCATATCCTCCCTAATTTTGAATAATGGCTTTACGAGTAATCCCTAGATGCATTAAAGGCATTATAAAATGGTTTTTTCCATTTGTCAATAAATTCACTTGAAAAATCGACTGCCTCCTGCAAAAATCCTTATGGTTTGGCCCCTACACAACAGGTTTTGTCAGCTGACGCCCGGCCCGGCTGCTGAGCCGGACTGGGGTGTCTGGAAGGCCGGGCCGTACCCTTCTGTGGTTCCGGGCGACGGCTGTGTCTGGGCGGGTGCTGCCGTTGTCTGGTCCGCAGGCTGTATAATGACCTGAGGCTGTGATGGCTGCGGTGATGTTTCAGGCGGTACTGCCTCTGACGGCAATGTTTCTGACGGCAGTGTCTCTGTCGGAACGGACGGGTTCCCCGCCGTAGGTGCCTGTATAGGCACAGGCGACGGCTGCGTAGGTGCCTGTGTGGGCACAGGCGACGGCTGCGTAGGCGCCGCTGTCTCCTGAGGCGCCCTGCCGGAGGACTGGCTGGATTTCTTACTCTCTGTTCCCGGAAGGTTATAACAGATGACAGGCATGCCCGCATATACATTTTCAAAGAGCTCTTTAGCCTTGTCATAGGGCATGTTCACGCAGCCGTGGGACCCGCCGCTCTTATAGATGGAACCGCCGAAGCTGGACCGCCAGCTGGCATCGTGGAAACCGATGCCTCCATTAAAAGGCATCCAGAACTTCACAGGGCTGGCATATCCCTCCCCTTTCAGCACCGCATCCCTCTGCTTGTATGTAATGGAGAAAATCCCCGGAGGCGTGGTATGCCCCCTGGAAACATTGCCGGAGACAAAGTCAGACTCCATCACCTTTTGCCCGTCCTTGTAAAAAATCAGGTGCTGTGCCGTCAGGTTCACCTCCGCATACGTGCTGCCGTAATCCGGCACATCATGGCTTGCGGCTGTCTGCAAATATACAGGTTCCCTGGTGACGCTCTCTCCTGCTTCCAGAATCCCCATAAGTTCCCTGGTCTCCTCGGACTGGTTGATCCTCCAGCCGTAAAAACCGGATACCTCCACGTTCTGCCCGTAGCTGGTGGCAAAGGATCGCTTCTTGTATGCCGTATTATACTTGGAGGCCAGGCTTTTTACATAGAGTGCTGCCTGGTCCGGGTCAATGGAAACCTGTTCCCCGTCAGACACAAGCCACTCATGTATCTCATCCCCGTCCAGTATCTCTGTCTTACTGCCGAAGGTATAGGTCACAGTCATATTCACATAGCGGTTCCTGGCATCCCTGGCCGCTGCCAGCGAGGTATTGTCACTGCGGATGGACGGAGCCTTGTAACACCCCAATGCATCCAGGTCCAATTCCGGAGCAAGACTGGATATGGCCTGTTGCACCTGGGCCCTGACCTTATCCATATCAAGTGCGGTTCCTTCTGTCTCCGGTACAATGGAATATCCCTGTCCGCTCACATAGTCCGACAGGTAAGCGTCTGCGGGCAGAATGACCCGGCTGCTGTCAAAACAGGACAGACCATTAAGTGTCTGTTCCAGAGCGTCAGCATCATAGGCAATCATGGTCTTTATATCGTAGGATGGTCCCTTAAGCAGATATCTGGGCCAGCGGAAAGGACTCTGCTGGCGTATGATTTCCTCCAGACTTCCGTCAAACACAGTGTGAAGGCCGATTTTCTCACCGGTGACTGTCTCCTGTTCATCTTCCCGCAGCTTAAGCACAAGGCCGTACCCGTTTACACCGGATGCTATGAGTTCCTTCACTTCCTCCGCGGTCTTCCCTGATACGTCCATCCCGTTAATAACTGTATGGGGAAAATATGTATTCCTGTAACCCAGGGCTTTGAATACATAGACTCCAACCAGCACAACGCCGGACAGAATCAGAATCAGGGCAGCAGCCTTCCAGCTCAGGATTCTATGACCTTTTCCCTGTGCATCCAAAGTTCCCTGACCGTCATTTCCCGGCAGTCCGCCACGAGTTCTGTCTTCGCCCGCCCCTCCGGTTTCCTGTATCTTATTCTCCTGCAACTTATTCTCCTGTACCCTGCGCTCCTGCGCCCTGCTTTCTGCCAGCTCCTTCTGGCGCTGTTTGAAAGCCTCCCTGCTGCGGCTTCGGCGGGGACGCCTTGCCTCGCTCCGGGCAGGTATGGATTCTGCCTTGTTTTTTTCTTCCCTCATACACCTTTACCTTTCTATGTCTTCCAACAGTCTCCCCACCTGGCTCTCCCCATATACTCTAATCCCATGTTCCTTCAGACATGCGGCGCAGACACCGTCCCCCTCTGTAAGGGTGCCGGTAAATGTGCCGTCATAAATCTGCCCGCTTCCGCAGGAAGGGCTCTTCTCCTTTAGTATGGCTGCCTGGCAGCCGTAAAGCTGCGCCAGCTTAAGCACTTCCCTGGCGCCCTTTTCATATGCTGCCGTGACATCCCCGCCATCCCTTGTGATGACTCCTGAACCCACCCGTTCCGCCGGTGTCCTGGGCGTGGCCAGACCGCCCATGATTTCCGGACATACCGGAATCAGGTGATGTCTGCTTAAAAGTTCCTCTGCCCGGGAAATGAGCACGCTACGGCCGTTATATCTGCATTCCACCCCCAGCAAACAGGCGCTTACCAGTATATTCATATTCCTCTTCCTTCCATTTATGTATGTTTCTGCCTGACTGCCCCCAAACTGCCCAATCAAAACAGCCTGCGATTGTCCTTCAGAACCTTTCCGCTTAACATGATAAACGTTGTGGACGCAGCTAAACAGGCTATGATATCCGATATGGGCTCAGCATAAAACACGGCCTCCACCCCAAAATAACGGGGCAGCAAAATCATCCCAAGGAAATAGACCGACTTTCTGAACATGGACAGGCTGATGGCCACCTTTGCGATTCCCATACCTGTAAATCCGTCCACCACCGTATATTCCACAGCCAGCGGGATGATACACAGGGTAAATATCCGGATTGCCCACACCGTAACCTGGACATAGGACATTTCCCTTGTAAATATCCTGACAAAATATCCCGGTCCTGCCTGGGCAATAATGAACATGACAGCTGTAAAGGCAACCGATAAAAGCAGTACATGCTTTTCCGCCTTCCGTATCCTGTCAGGACGGCCCGCACCATAATTATACCCCATGACGGTCTGTGTTCCACCGGTAATTCCTCCCAGCGGCATGGTAATAATGAGCATGAAGCTCTGTACAATGGTGTTGCAGGTAAGTAGCATGCCGCTTCTCTCAGGTCCCCCATAGCTGCTTATAACCATGTTCATGATAATGATGAGAAGGCTGTCCGAGGCAATGATTAGAAACGGGGACAAGCCCACTAAGAGCACCTTCTTCATGGTTTTCCACCTGTACCCGCCAAAGGTAATCCGTACCAGGGGACGCTTCCCGAACAGGAACAGCAGCACATAGATACAGGAGGCCATCTGTGACAGCACGGTTGCAATGGCAGCTCCCCTGACTCCCATGTTCATAACAAAGATGAACACAGGGTCCAGCACGATGTTGCTGACAGCACCCAGCACCACTGATTTCATGCCCACAGTGGCAAATCCCTGGCATATGATAAACTGGTTCATGCCCGCTGAGAGCAAAGCAAATGCAGTGCCTGTCAGATACCAGCTCATGTACTGGTTGGCATAGGGAAATATAGCCGGGCCCGCACCGAAGAATACCAGAAGCTGATCCTTAAACAGATAGGACACCGTCATGATAATAAGGGCCATTCCTGTCAGAAGTGCAAAGCAGTTGGCCACCATCAGGGCGGCAGCCCTCTCGTTTTTCTGTCCCAGACGGATACTCATAAGAGGCGCTCCTCCCACTCCAATCCAGCTGGCAAAAGATGATATAAGTGTGACCACGGGACCGCATATTCCCACACCGGCCAGGGCCAGGGCGCCGGTCTGCGGAATATTTCCAATGTACATACGGTCCACAATGCTGTACATTACATTCACAAATTGAGCCAGCATGGAAGGAAATGCCAGCCTCCATACCAGCCCTCTGACTTTATCTGTATCCAGATTATTCTCCACTTTCAACTCCGTCTTCTCCTGATTAGATTTTATTCCTTATTACCTATATGACCGGACCGTTATACCTCTTTATGGCGGAACCGCTCTATGTCCCTCACAAGTACGGCCAAACTGTCCGTAATGCCTTTAAACGCTCCGTAGTGATACAGATTCACAAACAGCAGGCCGATGGGTACGGCCAGAATCATTCCCGCGATTCCGTCCGCCTTAAATCCCAGATACAGCAAAAACAGCGTGAGAAGGGGCGGCAGACCCATACTGTCTCCCACCAGCTTTGGCTGCACAATCTGCCTTGTCACCTGGGTCAATACATAAATCAGCAGCAGGCCTGCGGCGAAGGCGTAGTCGCCTCCCAGGAGCTTAATAAGCCCCCATGGAAGAAGGGCTGTACCTGTTCCAAACACCGGCAGAAAATCCAGGAAAGCGATGAGAAACGCCCACAGCGGGCCGTAACCCACGCCCAGCATTATAAATCCCACCGTAAGTATCAGCCACACCACTGCCATAATTTTAAACTGGGCCATGAAATAACCGCCTATGAGATGGCGCACCTCCCCCTTCAGGTACAGTCCGTAATGGCCTGCCCATTGGGGCATATGGGCTTTTATGGCTGCCAGGATGCGGTCCCTGTCCACGATAAAGAAATAGGCAGACAGGATGGTGACCACGATGTAGACCAGCATGGCCGGAAGGCTTTTTGCCACGGTTCCCGCCGCCTCCACGGTAGGGGACGCAATCTTCTCCACTACAGTCCCCATATAGCTTCCCAGATTGTTTCCAAACTGGGCCCAGCTCTGCTGTATGCTGTCGGGCATAAAATCAAACAGCTGCTCCATGCTGCGGGCCACATCCCCCTCAATACCGGCATAGAGTCCGGGAAGGTCCATGATAAACTGGCGCAGCTGGACTAAGATCCTTGACACCAGCAGATATAAGAGTCCGATGACAAGGGCCAGGGCCGACGCCACAATGACAATGGAGCTGTGCCTGCGCACCAGCTTCACCCGGCGCTCCAGAAAACGCACCAGGGGATTGGCTATCATGGCGATAATCCAGCCTATGACAAAGGGCATGAAAAACTTGAAAAGCTTAGGTCCCAGCAGGCAGATTAACAGCCAGCCCGTCAACGGGATTACAATATTAAGTATAAGACGAAGATAATGCTTCCAGCCTGTTTCTTCCATCACATCCATCTCTCCTGACTGCTTTTTTCCGTTCTCCGGATCGTTTCCCCAAACATATTACCGGGCCGGCTTCCACTCCTTCAGATACTGCTCCAGGAACCGGAACAAAACATCCATCTCCTCATCTGTGCCAATGCTGACCCGAAGACTGTTGTCCAGTCTGGGCGCATTGAAATAGCGCACATAAATCTGCTCCTTCTTCAGCGCGTCGAATATGGCCCTGGCCGGAACGCGTTCGTGGGTGACCAGAATGAAATTCGTCATGGAATCCGGGAATGTAAATCCAAGTTCTGCAAACCGTTTCTTGGCGCGCTCCCTGGTGTCCGTGATTTTCGCCCTGGTCTCCTCAAAATATGCCCTGTCCTTCACAGCCTGGGTACCCGCGATCTGGGACGGCAGGTTCATGGTATAGGAGTTATAGGAATATTTAACATCATTCAGCGCTTTAATTAATACAGGACTTCCCAGTGCAAAGCCAATACGCACCCCTGCCATGGAACGTGACTTGCTGAAGGTCTGGACTACCAGCAGGTTATCATACCCGGGCAGCAGCTCCCTGGCAGATGGGCCTGCAAAGTCGATGTATGCCTCATCCACAATTACAATAACATCCTGGTTGGCTTTTACAATTTCCTCTACCTGGTCCAGGGGCATATAGATGCCTGTGGGCGCATTGGGGTTTGGGAATATGATTCCCCCATTTTCCCCTTTATAATCCAGGGGCCGGATAGCCAGACTTTTGTCCAGCGCCGGCGTCTCATAGGGGACCCGGTACAGGTCTGCCCAAACCTTGTAAAAGGAGTAAGTGATGTCCGGAAACAGCACCGGCTTTTGGGAGTTAAAAAAGGTCAGGAAGGACATGGCTATGACATCGTCAGAGCCAACGCCCACAAACACCTGGTCCTCCCCCACCCCGTAGTATTCTGCCAGGGTCTTTACAAGCTCTGCGGAAGACGGGTCAGGATACTTGCGCAGCCGGTCCACATCCATTTCCTTCAGAGCCTTTTCCACGCCCGGCGCAGGCGGATACGGGTTTTCGTTGGTATTCAGTTTAATCAGTTTATCGCCTTCCGGCTGGTCCCCCGGAACATAGGGAACTACCCGGCGTATATTCATTTCCCATGGTCTCATGTCTGCTCTCCTCCAGAATTTTTCCTGCTCTCCTGCTGCTTATTTTGTGAGGCCGTAGTCCGCAGCCACCTTTGCGAAGGCAGGAAGGGAGCGTTCAATCTGCTCATAGGACACGCAGTAGGATACCCGCACATAGCCGGGACATGCGAAGGAGGTTCCGGGAACCACCAGGATATTGTATTTCTTACAGTTCTTACAGAATTTCTTTTCATCGGCCTCCGGAGATTTAACGAAAAGATAAAATGCTCCCTGGGGCTTGATGCACTCAAATCCCAGCTCCTTAAGCCCGTTGTAGAGAAGGTTCCTGTTCCTGTCATATGCCTCCAGATTCACCTTGGCATCCAGGCAGCGCATGATGACCCTCTGCATCAGGGACGGGGCATTGACACAGCCCAGAACCCGGTTTGCAATGGTGGCTGCATTAAACACTTCACCGCTGTCCTTTAAGGCATCGGGAATCACAAGATAGCCAATCCGCTCTCCCGGCAGGGACAGAGACTTGCTGTAGGAGTAGCAGATAACAGTGTTTTCATAAACATTCGTCACATAGGGCACTTCCACGCCGTCGTAAGCAAGTTCCCTGTAAGGCTCGTCGGACAGCAGCACGATGGTTGTCCCCAGTTCCTTTTCCTTGGCCCGCATGATGTCAGCCATCTTTGTAAGGGTCTCCAGGGAGTACACCACGCCGGTGGGGTTGTTGGGCGTATTGATGATGACCGCCCTGGTCCTTGCATTAATCTTCTGCTCAAACTCTGCCAGATTAGGCTCAAAATCCGTTGTATCCGGTGAAATGACCACCAGGTTTCCGTCGTAATTACTGACATAGTTGCCATACTCCACAAAAAAGGGAGCAAATGCAATGACCTCATCTCCCGGATTCAGCAGTGTCTTTAAAATCACATTCAGGCCGCTGGCAGCTCCCACGGTCATCAGGATATTGTTCTGGCGAAACTGCGTGCCGAAGCGCTTATTTAACGATTCAGCCACGGCCTGTCTTACATCCTCATAGCCTGCGTTGCTCATATAACCATGGACAAAGGTGGACTCTTCTTCCTTCAGGATATCACAGATTGCCTGGTTCACCTCCGCCGGAGCCGGCACATTGGGGTTGCCCAGACTGAAATCATACACATTCTCCGCACCGTGGATGGCGGCCAGACGCTTACCCTCCTCAAACATGGCGCGGATGGCGGAATTGTTATCGACCAATGGTTTCATTTTCTCTGATATCATACTTATGTCCTCTCTTTCTCCCTGATGACGGACCTTACATTGTTTTACATATACTGTATGGTCCATCTGCTGATATGATTGTAGCTTTATGGGGAAGGATTGTCAATAAAAAAAGGAAGTGTGTGATTTGGTTGTAAAGGTTGCAGACGTTTGTGGCGTTATTGGGATTAACTTGGGAATTATTGCATTTTCTACTTTTCCATTTTAGGATTTTGGGATATAATAAGCTGTGAATGACTAATGTAAGAAAAGCATCAAAAGGGAGGGCTAAAGCCGGGGCAAAGCTTATCATTGCCTGACAAATAATATGGTTATAAGTACAGATGCATAATACAGACAAAAGAATAACAGAAAGGCGGAACATCATGAATGTATTTGATATCCTGGGGCCGGTGATGATTGGCCCTTCCAGTTCCCACACGGCAGGGGCTGCCAGAATCGGCAGGATAACCCTGGCTCTGCTGGGCGCGCCAGCCGTAAAGGCGGACATTTTCCTCCACGGCTCTTTTGCAAAGACCTATAAGGGCCACGGCACGGACAAGGCCCTGATTGCCGGTATCATGGGAATGGCCACGGACGACAGCCGTATACGCAGGGCGCCGGAGCTTGCAAGGGAACAGGGGCTGGAAGTAAACATTGCCACAGGCGACATCGACGGGGCCCATCCCAATACGGCCAGGGTCACCCTGACCGACGCCGCGGGCAACACGGTCTCCCTTTTGGGAAGCAGCATCGGCGGCGGCAATATACTTGTAAAGGAAGTCAACGGCATGGAGGTATCCATCACCGGACAACACACCACCCTGATTGTGCTCCACCGCGACGCGCCCGGCACCATTGCGGCTGTCACGGAAGTCATGGCCGACGCAGGGGTGAACATCTGCAACTTCCGCCTGTCCAGGCAGAGCCGGGGCGGCGAGGCCGTGATGACCATTGAGATTGACGGCAGCTTCGGACCGGAACTGAACGAGAAAATCAAAGTGCTTCCCAACATTTTCTCCAGCACCATGCTTCAGCCCATATAGCTGATGAAACCTACAATCACAGGAGGATTTATATTTATGGAACCTGAATTCAATTACTCCTCAGTGGCATCCATCGTAGCTGCCGCCGAAGAAAGCGGCCTTCCCATCTCTGCCATCGTATTAAGACAGCAGGCGGAACAGACGGAGCAGACTGAGGAATCTATATATGAACAAATGCGGAAAAATTACCAGGTCATGGCAGAGTGCATCGAGCCCGGCTGTAATAAAGACCTCAAAAGCACCAGCGGACTGACCGGCGGCAGCGCCTATAAGATGCGCCAAATATCTGAAAGCGGAAAAAGCCTGACCGGTTCCTTTCTCTCCGGCGCCCTGTACCGCGCCCTGGCCGTCTCGGAGCTCAATGCTGCCATGGGACGGATTGTGGCAGCCCCCACAGCAGGAAGCTGCGGCATCCTTCCCGCCGCCCTTCTGACCATGCAGGCAGAAAAGCAGATTCCGGAAAGGGACTGTGTTATGTCCCTGTTCACCGCATCCGCCGTAGGCATGGTCATTGCCAACAACGCCTCCCTGGCAGGAGCCCAGGGCGGATGTCAGGCTGAGTGCGGCTCTGCCGCCGCCATGGCTGCCGCTGCCATCGTGGAGCTGGCAGGCGGTACCCCGAAAATGGCGGAACATGCCATCGCCATTGCCATCAAGAACATACTGGGGCTTGTATGCGACCCGGTAGCCGGACTGGTTGAGATTCCCTGTATCAAGCGCAATGCTTCCGGCGTGGCCGGTGCCTTTGTAGCGGCGGAACTGGCCCTGGCCGGCATTGAAAGCGCCATCCCTGCCGATGAAGTCATCTGGACCATGAAGAAGGTAGGCGATGCCATGTCTTCTACCTTAAAGGAGACGGCCGAGGGCGGCCTGGCCGCCACCCCCACGGGAAGGCGTCTTCATGAACAGGTTTTCGGCACTGCCCGGGAAGCCAAAAGCGGATGCAGCGGATGCGGGGCATGTTCCTCCTGAAGCTAATGTGTTTCAACAATATTAATAGATATAACAATAACAGAAGCAGGGAGCAAATCACTGAAACGTGATTGATACCCTGCTTTTATGTTCAGTCCTCTCCTATCCGTCTACTTTCCGTTATTTAAAGGAATGCCGGTAAAGAGTTCCGCTATCTCAGGAGTGATTCTGTTCTTTATGAGCATTCCTCCCACTCCCGCTTCATTCTCTGTCCTTATGGTACAATAGGGGCCTCCCTCCACTGTCTCGCAAAGATTATTCATACGGCAGCTGTCATCCTCCGCAATGGCTTCCAGCAGCAAGCGGATGGTACCGGAATCCTCAAATGCCAGGGAACCGTCCTCCTGGTAGCTGGGATTGATTTTCTGAAGCTCTGCCAGCGCCTCTCCCTCCGGCAGTTCTCCCTGCTGTTCATAAAAATAATTCTGCACGTCAAATGTAATCCGCTCCACCTTCTCAGGCGCCAGGCAGATGCCGGGTTCCATTCCCTGCTCCTTCAGAAGCTCAATGGTACGCTCAAAGGATGGATACACCGGCCAGTACTGGCTCACATCCTCCACCTGATACCGCGCCATGCCGCCAAACGCGGATCTGGTTGTCTGGCGCTGCTGCTGGAGATAGGTATTCTCCTGGTCAGTCATAAATACAAGGCTGCCCACAGGCATCTCCGCCAGCCGCTCCTCCACAGTCAGCTCTCTCATATCCTGCTGATACGCCTTAAGCACGGCCTCCTGGACACGGCTGTCCCGGCTCACCTCCATGACCTGGTCCGCCTCCCTGTACATAACCTGTTTTACCTGTCCTGGTTCCTGGCTTAAAATCCTGTACATGCCTTCCTTGTAAGCATCCTGTCTGTACAGGGCCTCATAGGAATCCATCACGGCAGACAGAGGCAGGGAATAGGAACGCCTCACATCACGGCCGTTTGCCAGGCGGTAGCATACTGTCATATTGGTCTCAAATTTTTCCTGATCCGAATCCTCTTTGCTGCCTGTCTTCATGGCCAGAAAGATGGAGGTGGGACCGTCCGCCCCGCCGATATAGCTGATGGAGCCGGCTGCATCGGAATAGCAGCCGTCAATACGGGCCACTGCCTTGCGTATGCCCAGCCGCTCATCCCTGCCCTCAAGGGCGCGTTTCCTTCCCTCTTCCACCATGGACATGACAGCCTCTTTATCGGTTAGCACCATGTTTTCTTCTATATATTCATAGGGGTCTTCATATCTTATCTGCAGCTTTCCGTCACTGCCTGTCTCAAAGGTCTTATCCGAGAGCCAGCTGCTGTCCACGCCAATATCCAGGCTGGCGGACACGATTTTTTCTTTGGACGGAATATAGGAATCGTAACCGTACCAGTCATACCGGAAGCTTAAGAATACCAGGATCCCGGCTGCAAGGCACAGTCCCAGCTGCAGTCTGTGGCAGAACATCTTCTTAAAATCAAAATGATAAATAATTTCCACGATACAATGGGTCAGCACCACCGATACCATGGTTCCGAACAGTCCCCAGCGCAGCCTGCTCTGCAGCGACCAGAAGAACATGCCTCCGGCCAAACCGATTCCCAGCACCAGCAATATCCGGATAGGCGGCATGGATTTCTTAAATGCCATGGCCTTGCCTGCTGCCTCCGAAGGACGTTTGCGGTACAGCTCCAGATCCAGTGTGGTGACGGCAAGAAATGCCAGGACCGTGCAGATGAGCTCCGGAACATGTTTTGCCAGCTCGTTCATCTTCCATCCAAAGGAATTGATATATACGCTGAATGGGGACAGGTACCTGACGCCCCATGTAAAGGGCGACTGGACTGAGCTCCACATATATCTGGCCGTGGTGACGAAAAATGTTTCACAGTACCACCCCAGGAGCATCATGATTCCGGGCAGGAAGAAAAAGAACACACCTGTTCCCAAAACGCCTACCACGATATTACCCGTCATCATCATGGCTGCCACAGCCGTTGTATACATGAGTGCGTAATACAGCATGTTAAGGGCCCATCCCCCGGCCATGGCTCCCAGTATCCTGCCCACAGGCACGCCGTAGGACAGGGCCACCCCTGTTAGAAGCAGCAGATTAAACCCATAGGCAGCGCCAACGATAAATATGCCTCCGGAGAACTGAGCCCCAAACAGGGCTTCCCGCCTCACCGGGATGCTGTGGTAAAAATCCACCTTTTTCTTATTATGCAGATAGGCAAAGCTGGATACGCCGATGACCACTGCTGCGGTAATCATCAAAAAGGCAATCATGCCGTTCCCGTATTCCACACCGTTTAACACAACCTCTGTCTTCAGTTCCAGAAGCCTTGCCTTGTACTGAAGGTCGGTCATGGTACCGTCCTGGATGAAGGGCTCATAATCATTGTACCTGTAGTAATTGGAGTTGGCTGCGTTCTCCATGTTCAGGGCCAGCCCAATGGGAAGGGTGAAGAAAAATGCCAGAAAAACCAGGGCAATGGCCCACAGCCTTCTCCTGAAATCCTCCTTTAGCAGCTTAAAGTATAAGCTTCCTGATGTCATAACCAGCTACCTCCGTTTCACTGATGAATATTTCCTCCAGGGACAGGGGGATGCACTCAAAGAATATCGGCTCATAGGAAGCCATGACAGCCTCTACCTCACCCCTGCTTCCCCGCACCGTAATGGTGCAGAGACTTCCCCTCTGTTCCACATTTACCTTATCAAGGGACGTCAGGTCCTCCGGCTTCATATCTGTTTTAAGGACACACTGTATTTTGTGGATGTTAAGCTTCATGTCATCCAAATCCTTTGACAGGAGGATACCGCCCTTGTGAAGCAGTCCCACATGGTCGCATATGTCCTCCAGCTCCCTCAGGTTATGGGAAGCAATGATTGGAGTCAGGTTCCTGTCCTCCATATCCGCCGCAAATATGCTCTTTACTGCCTGGCGCATCACCGGGTCCAGCCCGTCAAAGGTCTCGTCGCAGAACAGGTAGTCCGTGCCTGCGCACACGCCGCAGATAACGGAGACCTGTTTCTTCATGCCCTTGGAAAATGTGTGTATCTTCCGCTTCTCGTCAAGGCCGAAATTTTCCATCAGTTTGTGGAAACGCGCCTCGTCAAATCCCTGGTACACCTTCCTGTAATAATGCATCATCTCCTCGGGAGTGGTATTATTAAAGAAGTACTGTTCATCCGATATATAGAAAAAGCGCTTCTTTGCCGGGATATTCTCAAATACCTCATGCCCGTCAATGGTTATGCATCCCTCGTCAGGCTTCAGCACGCCGCTGGCCAGCCTTAAAAAAGTGGACTTTCCGGCTCCGTTGGTACCGATGAGCCCGAACACGCTGCCATCCCGTATGGTGGCACTTATGTGGTCCACTGCCACGATATCGTCAAACCGCTTTGTCAGGTTCACTGCTTCAATCATTACTCTCTCCCCTTTCCATGGAATGATACCGGCAGGCCGTATCAATCATTTCCTTCATCTCTCCTGCTGTGACGCCTACCTTTATGCCTTCCTCCACAGCGGATTTAAAAAGTCCCTTCCATTCCTGCAGAATTCCCGCCTTCATCCGGCTGTTATCCGCAACGAAGCTGCCCTTGCCTTTGATGGAATAAATATATCCCTGGCGTTCCAGCTCCGTATACGCCCTCTGGATGGTATTGGGATTGATGGACAGATCCGTGGCAAGGCTGCGCACAGATGGAAGCTGCGCGTCCTGCGGCAGGGCGCCCTTAAACATCAGCTCCCTAAGCCGCTCCGCCACCTGCTCATACAGCGGCCTGCTGTCCCTGTAATCCAGTACAATCATCCCGTCCTTCCCCCTCTCTGTTTTCGCTGCCATGATATGACAGCGGCCTTAACAAGCCCTTGTCATATCATGGACCAGGTATATCCTGTTCCTCCTGGCGTTCTATCTGTATTAAGTATATTAATACAGTTATATTCCCCATTAGATTACCATAGTCTTCCATGATTTACAATTAAAGATTTTCTTAAGATTAATTTTTTGGTATACTGGTGTGAGAACGATTAAGGGAGGTCATCATGTCCAATACAATGTTTTTTAACCTGCTTTTAAATATTGGTCTTCTGGTACTCATAGCCACCATGCTCACCAAGCTCCCCATGGTGCGCTCCATGCTGCTGGAGGACAGCCATGCCATGGGAAGCAGGGCGGCCCTGGCAGTCATCTTCGGACTGGTCAGCATTTTCTCCACCTACACCGGGGTTCGTGCCCAGGGCGCCATTGTGAACACCAGGGTTATCGGCGTGCTGGCAGCAGGTCTTTTAGGCGGTCCCTATGTGGGAATCGGAGCCGCCGTCATAGGAGGGCTTCACCGGTATCTCTTTGATATCGGAGGCTTTACTGCAGTGAGCTGCGCTGTCTCCACCTTTGTGGAGGGCCTTATCGGCTCCGCCTTTTCCAAACGGTTTAAGGCCGGCAAGATTGACGGTGCCGGGGTATTCCTCATCACGGCTCTGGCTGAGATTGGACAGATGGCTATTATCCTTCTCATCTCCCGCCCCTTCCCGGCTGCCCTGGACCTGGTGCGTCTTATTGCCTTTCCCATGATTATCATGAATGCCCTGGGCATGGTTGTATTTCTCGGCACCTTTAACATGGTATTCATGGAGGAGGACAGCCAGTTTGCGGAGAAGATGCGTCTGGCCATGGGCATTGTGGACCAAAGCCTGCCCCACCTGAGAAAGGGGCTGTACAGCGCTGCGGACATGGAGGCCACCGCAGACATCATCTACCAGTCCACCTCCTGTGCAGCCGTGATGATCACGGATGCCCAGAAAATCCTGACCATGAAGGGTGAAAACTGGTACGATGTCCTTCGGGATAAAGCCGTATTGACACCCATTCTAAGCTCCATCCACGACAGGAAGCCCACCACCTTTTCCTACGCGGAAAAGACAGACCCCCTGTACCATATCCTGAAGAACCACATCATTGTTGCCGCCCCGCTCATCGAGATGGACAAACCAGTGGGGAGTCTGACCATGATGGTAAAGAAACACTGGCACACCTCCCAGTCCAACCTGGACTTTGCCTCAGAGCTGGCCCGCCTTTTCTCCACCCAGCTTGAGCTGTCTGACCTGGATTATCAGAAAAAGCTTCGCCGCAAAGCGGAGTTCAAGGCCCTTCAGTCCCAGGTGAATCCCCACTTCCTTTACAATGCGCTGAACACCATTTCATGCGTGTGCCGGGAGAATCCGGACCGGGCCAGGGAACTGATTCTAACCCTCTCCTTCTACTACCGCCAGGCCCTGGAAAATGACCAGTACATGCTGAGCCTCCACACAGAGCTGTACCATGTGGCCAGTTACCTGGAACTGGAGCAGGCGCGTTTTGAGGAAAAGCTGGTTGTGGAGCTGGATGTGGAGGACGACCTCAACTGCAAAGTTCCTTCCTTCATCCTCCAGCCCCTGGTGGAAAATTCAGTCCGCCACGGCGGGGACAGGACCGGCGCCCGCCATATCTCCATCAGCGCCCACAGCGTGGAAGGTATGGCAGAAATCGCAGTGGCTGACCGCGGACAGGGTATCCCCAGGGAAGTGGTCCTGGGTCTTTACACAGGCCAGGGAAAGGGTGTGGGCCTGTCCAATGTACACAAACGCCTGAAAAGCATATATGGAGAAGATAACGGTCTGAAAATCGAGACTTCAGAAACCGGTTCCAGGGTCTGGTTCAGAATTCCACTGGAACCGGAAGAAATTCCTGTACCATCCCATGAAACCAAACAGGAGGAATAAACAATGAAGATAGCTGTGATTGACGACGAACGACCCGCCAGAAAGGAACTGGTCCATCAGATTATGGACGTCATGCCGGACAGCCAGATTGAGGAGGCTGACAGCGGCGCCTCTGCCATTGAACTCATCAGCCGCCAGACCTTTGACCTGCTGTTCGTGGATATCAGCCTGGGGGATATGGAAGGCACCACCCTGGCAGCTGCCGCCAGACACATCCTCCCCGATGCCCAGATTGTGTTTGCCACCGCCTACTCCCAGTATGGGGTCAAGGCTTTTGAGCTGGGGGTGAACAACTACATACTGAAACCCTTTGACCCGGACCGCGTGCGCCGCGTCCTGGAAAAATGCCAAAAGGACCTGCAAAAAAACCTTGCCCTTACCGCTTTTGCAGTCCGGTCCTGTGACGATCACCAGCTCTGCGGCGAGCCGTACAGACAGTCTTCATACGCCTCACCACAGGAGGCGGGAGAATCCGTGACAGCCGCCTTTCCATCCAGCCGTATGGCCATCAATATGAACCGGACCATTATATTGGTGGATATACAGCAGATTGTATACATAGAAACTTCGGGAAGGAGCTGCATCGTCCATACGACCACGCGTGACTACACAGAAAACCTCCTTTTGGGAGAGTATGAAAAACGCCTGGCCTCCCATGGGTTCTGCCGCATTCATAAAAGCTACCTGGTGAATCTCAACTTCATCACCGAACTGTTCCCCTGGGCCAACAACAGTTTAGCTGTAAAAATGCAGGGGTTTGAGAAAAACATCCTTCCTGTGAGCAGGGAAAAATCAAAAATGCTGCGCCAGATCATCGGTGTTTAGTCCCATTTCATAACTGCCTGGTCATACTGCCTTCCGTTTATGAACGTTTTTTTACTGTTTGTTCACCGCTCCATACAGTTGATACAAAAAATATTCACTTTATCCCCACATTATTGTATAATTATCACAAATACAAGTAATACATAGGAGGTAGGTATATGATTAGCTTTTTTGTATGTCTGGCAATTTTGATTATCGGATTCATGCTCTACAGTAAGGTTGCCGAGAAAGTATTTGGCCCTGATGACAGAAAACCGCCGGCACTGTCCATGACAGACGGAAGTGACTATGTGCCAATGGGCACTCCCCGTATATTCCTGATTCAGCTGTTAAACATTGCCGGTCTGGGCCCCATCTTCGGAGCATTGGCCGGTGCCTGCTGGGGACCCAGCGTATTCCTGTGGATTACCTTCGGTACCTTATTAGGCGGAGGCGTCCATGACTACATGGTGGGCATGATGTCCATGCGCCACAAGGGTGCCAGCGTGTCCGAGCTCACAGGTACATATCTGGGCAATGCCATGAAACAGGTCATGCGCGTATTCTCCGTGGTCCTTCTGGTACTGGTAGGCGTAAGCTTCTCCACAGGACCGGCCAACCTGCTTGCCATGCTGACCCCTAATGTATTGGATGCCAAATTCTGGCTGGCAGTGGTATTAATTTATTATTTCATCGCAACCTTTGTTCCCATCGACAAGGTCATCGGCAAGATTTATCCGATATTCGGTATCTGCCTCATCGTCATGGCCCTGGGAGTGGGAGGAGCCATCATCCTGGGCGGTTATCACATTCCTGAAATCACCCTGTCCAACCTGCACCCTTCAGGCACCCCCATATGGCCCACCATGTTCATCTCCGTTGCCTGCGGCGCCATCTCCGGCTTCCATGCGACCCAGTCTCCTCTGATGGCACGGTGTCTTACCAATGAAAAGGACGGACGCAAGGTATTCTACGGAGCCATGGTGGCAGAAGGTGTCATCGCCCTTATCTGGGCTGCCGCAGGCGTAGCGTTCTACAACGGCACAGGCGGTCTGTTAGAGGCTCTTGGCAATGGACAGTCCAGCGTTGTGTATGAAATCTGCTTCAAGCTTCTGGGACCGGTAGGTGCTGTCATCGCCATGATTGGTGTTATTGCCTGCCCTATTTCCTCAGCAGATACTGCTTACCGCAGTGCAAGGCTGACCCTGGCGGATTGGTTCAAGATTGACCAGAAACCCATCAAGAACCGTCTTTTCTTGACCATTCCGCTGCTGGCCGCGGGCGCTGTCCTGACCCAGGTGGATGTACAGGTGGTATGGAGATATTTCTCCTGGAGCAACCAGACACTGGCTATGATTGCCTTGTGGGCCGCAAGCGTATATCTGTTCCGCAGGAAACGCATCTACTGGCTCACCGCCCTTCCGGCCACCTTTATGTCGGCTGTATCCTGCACTTATATTCTCATGGCAAAGGAAGGCTTCCAGCTCTCCACCGCCATCGCCTATCCAATCGGCATCATATTTGCCGCAGTATGCCTGGGAACCTTTGTATTCACCTGTGTGATGGGCAAGGGAAAGAATGCAGACAGTCCTGCAGTTGAAGAACCTTACGCGGTTTAACCGAACCGTCAAATCATGCTTCATATAAGAAGGCGCTGTCCACAGCCGGTCCTATACGGCCATGGGCAGCGCCCCTTTTGTGTCATATCCTTTTCTGCAACCTTTTCCGTCATCCCCTTCTCTGCCTGCCTTTAATCCCCAGGTCTTTTCCTGCTGTCAAAATACACGAAGTAGAAGGCATCCTCGCTTTCCACGATTCCCAGGCGGGCCATAACTGCCGGGTTAAAAAAATAGTTCTCAAAGGAATAATACTTTAAAATCAGCACATTCCGCCTTGTCACCTCAGGCAGGCGGTCCACATCCTCCTGATTCCGCTCATCGTAATACCTGCACAGCTGTGACGCCAGTTCCTCCGGATCCTTGCCGTCCCCATCGCGTATCATCAGGAACTGGTCCCGCAGGTAGACCTGGTTATACTTTTCCAGAAGCAGGGGCAGGCGGCTTTTGTCCTGTTTCCCCTCCACAATAAACACGAAACTCACATTCAGCAGATCATTGGCCCCATATCCCAGGTCGTCCAGTATCTCGCTCATGTTGGTCCCGGGGCGTATAACCGAATACCGCTCATCATCCAACACCACCTGCCCAGGTTTTCTGAAGCTGGGGATGGAGGAATATCTCCGGGTCCTCCACCACGATAATGCTGGGGATCCTGCCCTGTTCACTGATATAGGTCTCTAGCAAGGACAGCATATAAATACTGCGCATTCCCTTTCCCATCAGCTCCACCGGCTTCACGCTGCCTCTCTGGCGGTTGTGGGCCGTTACCTCCACTGTGAAAAGCTGGTCCGCATCGCAGTTCAGCGTGTACTGTATCTCCTCATATCCGCCATTTTTAAAGAAATTATCATTGACCTTCCTGGAAAATCCGCTCAGATTCAGCTGGTATATCTTAAACTCCAGCAGACGGGCCGTTTCAAATCCTCGTACCGCACCCTGCCGTCCTGGTTCACATGAAGGGTAAAGGACATCTCCCCGTTTTTAAAGGACGGCAGCCGCTCAGAAAATACCCTGCGCCACACATCGTAACGCCTGTACTGGCTGACAATGCCCATATGATGAAACAGGTGCAGGTCCTCCTCCTCTATGGAAAAGGAGACGTCAATCCGGATGGCCTGACGGTTCTCATTGAAATCCCTGGCCTGAATCTCATAACAGCCGCACACCGCGCAGACTGCATCCAGCACCGAGGTTTTCCCTGTACTATTTTTCCCCACGAAAATCAGCGCCCGACTCCGTCTTTCTTCTCACCCATATGCTTACCGTGTGAATTGAAGAAACGGCTTAGGGAGCGGTTCCTGCCCAGCACCCTCCGGCTTACCCTTCTGACAATAAGGAAAACCGCCGCGATTATGACAGCCAGCACCAGCAGGATGGGACTGTTGGCAGCTCATAGCGGATCTCTGAGAGACGGGCTTCCAGCGCCACCACCGCGTCCAGGGACTCCGCTTTCTCCAACAGGGCCCAAAGCCGCTCCTGCTCAATCTCCAGCGACTTCTTGCGGCTCTGCACATCCGAATACTGCAGGGTCACATCCGTCACCTGCTCCTGCTTGCTGGTCACATTTCCCGCGCTCTCCACAGTCTCCACAAAGCGATCCAGCCGGTCAGCCGGAATTCTGGCCCTGATGTCCGCATAGCGCTGCTGGCTGCCTCCATAGGAATTGACGCTGACTCCCGATATATCAGAGGATTCCACATAACCGCCCAGCTCGCTTACCTTGCCTGTAATCTGCAAGAGGACGCCGTCAAAGTCCCTGGCCTCCACGTTCATCCTCACATCCCGTATCAGCTTCCTGCCGGTATCCGCCAGACTGCCAATGTCTGACGAGGGAGACAGACCGCTTCCGCTCTCAGCCTTTAATGTATCAACGTTTTCTCCCAACGGGGCCACGACTATCTGTCCTTCCTCCGCATCCATAACATATCCGGCAGAAGCCGCCGTGGTCTCTGACGTGGCTGCCGTATTGGCCAGCTTGCTGCCGCAGGCAGACAGAGAGAGCACTGCCAGAAGAACCATAGTCATTGCCAGCGTCCATGTACGCCTCGTTTTCCATATTTTCATACTCCCATCCCCCTTTATAGCTTCATGGTACCATGAAATGAACAGCCTTTCAATGGGCGTAAATGAGACTTAAGAAACAGTATAAAATATTAAGAAATGTCATCCCCATGGGAATCACGCGACACCTGGCCCATATAAAAAGGAGAACCGGACAACCGGACGTTGCGGTCCGATATCCTGTTCTCCCTCTATGATGCTGTCCTCCTGACGCGTGGGCAGAAAGACGGTTCTTTTATATTATAACTGAGGACCAGCGGAAACCAGTGCCTTTCCAGCCTCGTTGCCCTCATATTTTGCAAAGTTCTTGACAAAACGCTGTGCCAGATCTTTTGCCTTTTCCTCCCACTGGGATACTTCCGCGTATGTATCGCGGGGATCAAGAATCTTAGGATCTACGCCTGGAAGCTCGGTAGGAATCTCAAAGTTGAAGAATGGAAGCTGCTTGGTTGGAGCCTTTGCAATGGAGCCGTCAAGAATCGCATCAATGATGCCGCGGGTGTCGCGAATCGAGATACGCTTGCCTGTTCCATTCCAGCCTGTGTTAACAAGGTATGCCTTTGCACCGCTCTTCTCCATTCTCTTAACAAGCTCCTCTGCATACTTGGTTGGATGCAGTTCCAGGAAAGCCTGTCCAAAGCAAGCTGAGAATGTAGGTGTGGGCTCCGTGATTCCACGCTCTGTACCGGCAAGCTTTGCTGTAAATCCAGACAGGAAATAATACTGTGTCTGCTCAGGAGTCAGGATGGATACCGGAGGCAGTACGCCGAACGCATCTGCTGACAGGAAGATAACATCCTTTGCAGCAGGAGCAGCTGATACCGGACGAACAATCTTCTCAATATGGTCAATTGGATAAGATACACGCGTATTCTCAGTTACGCTCTTGTCATCAAAATCAATCTTGCCGTCAGCGTCAAGTGTAACATTCTCTAAAAGAGCATCTCGCTTTATTGCATTATAGATATCAGGCTCAGAATCCTTATCCAGGTTGATTACCTTTGCATAGCATCCGCCCTCGAAGTTAAATACGCCGTTGTCATCCCAGCCATGCTCGTCATCACCGATAAGAAGACGCTTGGGGTCTGTTGAAAGAGTAGTCTTGCCTGTTCCGGAAAGTCCGAAGAAGATTGCGGTATTCTCACCGTTCATATCTGTGTTTGCAGAACAATGCATGGAAGCAATGCCCTTCAGAGGCAGATAGTAGTTCATCATTGAGAACATACCCTTCTTCATCTCTCCGCCGTACCATGTGTTCACAATAACCTGCTCGCGGCTGGTGATGTTGAACATTGCAGCTGTCTCGGAATTCAGACCTAACTCCTTGTAATTCTCTACCTTTGCTTTGGAAGCATTATATACAACGAAATCCGGCTTGAAGTTCTCCAGTTCCTCTGCGCTTGGCTGGATAAACATGTTTTTTACGAAATGAGCCTGCCATGCAACCTCAACAATGAAGCGGATTGCCATGCGGGTATCCTTGTTTGCTCCGCAGAATGCGTCCACGACAAACAGTCTCTTGTTAGAAAGTTCTTCCAGGGCAATCTTCTTTACCGCATCCCATGCTTCCTGGCTGGCCGGATGGTTATCATTCTTGTACTCATCTGTTGTCCACCATACAGTGTCCTTTGAGTTCTCATCCATAACAATGAACTTGTCCTTAGGGGAACGACCTGTGTAAATACCAGTCATGACGTTCACTGCGCCAAGTTCGCTGACCTGGCCTTTTTCATAACCCTCCAGAGTTGGCTTTGTCTCTTCTTCGAATAACATCTCATAGGAAGGATTATAAACAATTTCCGTGGTTCCGGTAATACCATACTGACTCAAATCTAAATTTGCCATCATTCATTTACCTCTCTTTCATTTTATCGAAATCTTTTTCATTATCTCATTTTGTGAATTAAAAGTCAATATTTCAATTAACAAAATATTAGCAAACATGAAAGGGGCCTATGCAGGCATAAAAGGGCCGGTCTGCTGATTCCGGATACAGCAGGCCGGCCCTTGTGATTACACCTATTTAATTATATTTTTATGATACGTCTTATAATACGGTTTAGTCCTCTTTGATTTTTACAATCACCTTTTTAATAGGTGCAGGCTCTCCATTGGCAGCCTTTGGCTTATGGGCATCCCATGGGTTGAAAATCAGATATTGTCCGGCTCCGGTCACAGCCTGAAGTCCGGGGGTTGTGTTCTCAAAGAATACCACATCCTTATCCGGATTATATGGAACCTTTACAGTCATCTCATGTACCGGCGCATAGCTCATAATTTCGCTTCCCTCAATCACATACTGGATATCGGTATAATGCTCATGCGCCTCATATTTAGCCTCCTCCCACGGGATGGTGGTATAGGCTGTCACATTGGCATACACGTTCTTGCCGTCAATCTCATACTTTCCCGGCTCCAATGCCTCAAGGTCCGTATTCTTAAGGAAATCCACGGCCTTGGCATATCTGCCTTCAATCCCTAAATTCCTGTAAAAATCCAAGTTCTTCTTCTCATCAAAAATCATATTCCATTCTCCTTTGTGGCGTTTCGATTTTCCAATTCCCAGTATACACCTAAAGCCACAGGAAACTCAATCCCTTTTTTCATTACAGCCGCCTTTGATGCATTTACACGTCTCTTTGTGTCTTAGTTCTGGGTGATTATCTGAAGAACTCATGGCCGTCATGGGCAAAAAGGTAGGTCAGCCGCCTGTCAAACCAGGAAGCAGCACTGCCGGATGCCCTTCTGTTCATGAAATACAGGGCTCCATTGGAATAATCCTCACCGGCCAGAGCGCGGTCCACGCATTCAATGGTTTCCGCTGTGACCTTTACCGTGTTGATGGTACCGTTGGATACCGGCTGAAACTGGGATGGCTGGTATACAACCGCCTTTACGCTGTCCGGGAATTTTCCCGACAGGACACGGTTAATGATTACATCCGCAACCAGAATTTTTCCCTTGGGGTCGCAGATGCCTGCTTCCGCCTGGACAATGCGCAGGAGCACCTGGTAATCTTCATCCGTATATTTAATCCTTCTGGCTGCCCGGCGCTCTTCCTCCGCCCTTTTCCTGGCTTCCTCTTCCTGTTTTTCCTTCAATATCTGTTTCTGAAGTGTCTCAATCTGGGTCTGTGCCGCTGCCTGCTTTCTCTGTTTCTCTCGGACATCCGCTTCCAGCAGCGCACCGGCCAGATGCTGGCCTTCACTGTCTGTATTTAAAAGTCCGAATTGTATTTTTGCTTCAGTAACCAGACCGCTTCCTTCGTTTTCCTCTTCCTGCTTGTCAATGGCATCACTTTCCTCCGTCATGGGCGCTGCAAGGGCGTTTCTTCCCCCTCCGCCAAACCCATTGGCTGAAAATGCTATGATAGCCACTACCATCACACCTGCCATTACCACAGATGAGGAACGGTACATCTGCTTTGTCACTTTCACAGTCAGTGACTTAACAAAGAGAACCACCGAACGAAGGAATGAATGTAATGTAAGCATACATACTCCTCTTTCCTGGTCCCGCACAACTCTGTATGGGTACCATTCTCAAAATTTTATGCAGTGGGTATCTCCCACTTTGTGCATGTTTTTCCGGGATGTATGGCTAATTATATGGGATTTGACTTTTCACGTCAATGGAGATTTAATAATTTTGTTACATTTTTTCTTACTTTTGAAACATTTGTAATATTTTTTATATATTTGCTATGGTTTTCCAAATTATTCTGCCTATATATTGTGCATTTTGCCAGCCATATTTTTACATTTGTATTACATTATTATTAATTTTTAAACATGTTATCTGATTTCCTATTTTTGTAATTTATATTATGTCAATCTTTTTCTACCTAAATTATTCATTTTTTACATTTTATATCCATCTCTGGATTTTACATTTTTTGTCGAAATTTGGCATTCAACCCCCACTTTACCAAAAAAATGGCATTCAGCATCCCAATCTCTTCCATGGGTTTCCGTCAAAATAGCCAATGTATGCGGAGGATATTCAAATGACTGTTAAACTGCTGATGCTGGTCGTCTTTTTTGCAGTCTGGGTCAGCTTCCTCATCGGCATGGGAATCACGGTGTCGAACCTGTTCCTTCATTATATAGCCTCGCCCATCAACGCGGGCGCAATCGCCATGGTGGCCGGACTGATCGCCGTCCCCCCGGTATCCCTGATCACCCCCAGCTTCCCCAGGGACTGACGGAAGGGGTATTCTCCTGCTACAACGGAAGAAAAAGTAAAACTGTCTCATTTCACAACCGCCTCCCTTCTCACAGCGAAAACTGGATTCCGCAGAAGGCGAAATACAGCACCGGTAGCAGCACCCCCTGTACCCGGGAGAGCCTGCCCCGGATCAGGGCCGGAACCGTCAGCAGCAGCATGGCCGCCAGCATGACCGGAATGTCTAACACCAGGGAGGCGTTCTGTCCTAAGAGCACCGCGCTCTGGGGGACGCTGAAGGGGGCCAGGGATACGGAAACGCCGCTGACCAGCACCAGGTTGAACAGATTGGCGCCGATCACATTTCCCAGGGAAAGAGCGCCGTGTCCCTTCACCAGGGAGGTGATGGCCGTCACCAGCTCCGGCAGGGAGGTTCCAAGGGCCACGAAGGTCAGCGCGATCACAGATTCCGGCACGCCAAGGGCCTGGGCGATCATGGTTCCGTTCTCCACCAGCAGCTTAGCGCCCACTGCGATGAGTATGGCGCCCATTACCAGCAGCACCAGATTAACCCCCAGTGACCTTTCATTTTTATCCCCGCCTTCCGGGGCCTGGGGGCTGTTTTTCATCTGGGACACCGTGGTGGCCATATAGACCACGAAGATCCCCAGCAGCACAAATCCGATGGTCCGGCTGAAATAGCCCAGGAAATAGGCCACACCGGTGTAAATGACGGCCGCGATGAAGAAAAACAGCACCGGCGTGCGCAGGGTCTCGCGGTTGATCTTCCCCGGCTTGATGGCCACGGTGATCGCCGCGATCAGCGCGGTATTGCAGATCACGGAACCGATGGCGTTTCCGTAAGCCATCTCGCTGTGGCCCGTCAGCGCGGAGGTGGTGGAAACCATAACCTCCGGCAGCGTTGTTCCGATAGAGACCACGGTGGCTCCGATCAGCAGCTCCGGCAGATGAAATTTACGGGCAATCCCGGTGGCACCGTCCACAAACCAATCTCCGCCCTTGATCAGGCAGACCAGGCCGACGATGAACAGCGATACACAAATAAACATGTTTCATTCTCCTTTGACTTAGGGACTGCTGGCCGGAAATTGCTTCCGGCCAGCCGCCTGTATTGTTATAACGCGATACCTCGCTACATCGGGATACCTTACTACATCAGAAAACTCACTACATCGGGAAAATAACAGCCGCCGCCACGCTCAGCGCGATAATGCGGATCAGATACATGGGCACTGTGAATTTCCAGAATTCCGGCAGCTTGTATTTGCCCATGCCCATGATCATGGCGGGCATGCCGTCGATGGGCATATAGCCGCCCTGCCATCCCGATACCACCACTGCGGCCGCGGCTGCGGTGGGATTTAAGCCCAGGCTCATGCAGGCTGCGATGGCGATGGGTGCGAATATGTAGACCGAACCCATGTTGGAACCGGTGAAGGTCGCGCAGGTACTGGTCAGCAGTGCGAACAGGATGATGACCAGGAGCGGCGCCACGTTGGTGCCCAGGGCGGTTGCAATGACCTCGCCGATCATGGCCGTGAAGCCGGAATTGGCCAGGGCGTCGGCCACGCCGATGACGCCCGCCGTCATCAGGATTACCGGAGCGAACATATTCTCACGGTACTCCTTGAAATCAATCACCTTCATAAAGAGCAGCGCCATGGCAGCCAGGCCGGGAATCACGTTGGCTACGCTTCCAAGGGTGTTGATCATCATCATTCCCACCACGCTGACCACAAAGGCCACGACCGTCACTTTTTCCTTCCACGGCTCCATGGGAACCGCTTTTGTCTTTTCAATCTTCGCATGGGCATCCTCCTCGGCCGCCGCGATGGGGTGGTCGGGAAGCAGCCGGTAGGCAGCCAGACACCAGGCCAGGAAAGCGATTGCCATGACGAAGTTGACCATGGAGAATTTGATCATGGACACCGGCTCCATATAGCCCGCCGGCTCCAGAACAGAGCTCACCACGCCGTAATAGAGGGCCACGTTGATGGGGATCAGCGGGTGGTTGGTGGCGAAGCCCAGAGGCATCATCAGCTTGGAGGTAGGCATTTTCTTGGTGTAGGGGATGGTGGAAATCAGGGACAGAATCAGCACATAGTAGCCGGTATTTCCGCCGCCCACCAGGCTGGAGCCGACCATAACCACGATCACCAGAAGCGCATAGCTCCTGTAGCCTCCTCTGTTTACCAGGGCGATCAGGGCTTCCTTTACCTTATCCATGGCCCTGGTCTTCTGCACGCCCGCCAGCACCACCATGAAGCTGGCGACCATGATCATGCTGGAATTTGTGAATCCGGCAAATGCCTCGGGCACGGCGGACAGTCCCGTGACCACCAACAGCATACAGGCCAGAAGGGGCGGCGCGCCGAAGGGGAGTACGTCGAACATGATCAGCCCGATCATGATCACCAGTATTGCAAGGGCTAAAATCATTTGGATTGTCATTTCATCTTCCTCCTTCTCACTGGACCTTGGCTGAGGTCGGATTGTAGAGTCCTACTGTCTCGCGCTTTTTGCCCATGACGTCCTCTTCCGTAAAGCTCATGTATTTCACGCTGAGGCGGTTCTTGTACGCAAACGCCAGGTGGAGCCTGCCGTCCCTGCCCTGCATGATATAGGGATACTCATACTGCCGGTTGTTGGTCTTGTTCTCGTCTCCCATGTAGCCCTCGCCCCGCTCCATATAGCGGATCATGGGGAATGTGAGGCCGCCGTCCTCGGACAGCGCCACAGCCACGGGGCAGCGCAGGCCCGGCCAGGAAGCGATCCCAGGTGTGGGACAGGGCGTGCAGGTGGGGTTGTAGGCGATGGCGATTCTTCCGCTCTTCAGCTTTACCGCGCTGATGCTGGAATTATTGTTGGGCAGAACCGTGGGAACCGGCTTGGTCCAGGTGTCCCCGTTGTCCTTTGACTCGCTGCGGTAGATATTATCCGCCGCGCGGCTTCTCATGAAGGCCGCCAGATGTCCCGGCTCCAGCTCCACCACGTTGGCGTGAACCGCGCCGTTGCTCTCGGGCATATCCACCATTTTCCAGATTTTTCCCTGGTCGTCGGAAATGCGGAAGGCGGTGGGATCGCCGGTGAGCCCCAGCTCGGAGTCCGTGCAGATCCAGTTTCCGAAGATCCAGCGCCCGTTTGAGAGTACCTGGATGGGCTGACGGCAGAAGCTTCCCTCCTCCGGGAATACGGTCTCGTAATCGCTCCAGGTCTCGCCGCCGTCTGCACTCTTCTGGCAGCGGATCACGGAGGTGAACTGCATGTTGTCCTTGCCCTCAACTCTGGAAAGCTGGGAGGTGTACATGGCCCACACCTTTCCGTCCGGCCCTGCGAACAGCGAAGGGTTCTGCTCGCTCCGCTCGGGATCATGGGATACCAGAACCGGCTCCTCCCAGCGGTTTGCTCCCTTTTTCAGGCGGGCGCAGATCACGTTCACATCCGCGTTCCCCTCAAAGGAGCCTGCGAACCAGACGCACAGCATATCCCCGTTTTCCAGCTCTAAAAGTCCCGGCCCGTGGGCGGTCTGATAGCCCCCCGGCGGGAGAACCGCCTCCACAGTCCCCATTTCCTCGTTCCAATACATTGTTCCGTCCGGTGTCAACCCTGGCAATTTTGCGTATTCCATAATCTTTCCCCTTCCTTTTTACGGTATTTATTCTTTTGTTTCAGCCATGCGGATGGCGTAATCCATCGCGTTGATCAAACTCAGCTCGCTGGCAAGGCCCTTGCCCGCCTGGTCAAATGCGGTTCCGTGGTCCACGGAGGCCCGGATAATGGGCAGACCCAGGGTGATATTAACTCCCGCCACCGCGTCCCATTTCTGTTCTTTCTGGTTGTACACAAAGCCCACCACCTTTAAGGGAATGTGTCCCTGGTCGTGGTACATGGCCACCACAATGTCGTACCAGCCGCCCCTGGCCTTGGAGAAAATGGTGTCCGGCGGAACCGGTCCGTCCGCCAGGATGCCCTCGGCTCTGGCCGCCTGGATCGCCGGGGTGATCTCCTCGATCTCCTCCCTTCCGAACATGCCGTTCTCGCCGCTGTGGGGATTGAGGCCCGCCACGCCGATTTTCGGCTCCGGGATTCCCAACTGGCGGCATGCCTGGTGGGCGATTCGGATCACTTCCAGAATGCGGTCCTTTTTCACCCGGTCGCAGGCTTCCCTGAGGGAAACGTGGGTGGACACATGGACCACTCTCAGGTTCTCGTGGGCCAGCATCATGGTGTATTTCTTGGTGCCGGTGTAATCCGCATAGATCTCGGTGTGGCCGGAGTAATGGTGTCCCGCCAGGTTCATGGCCTCCTTGTTCAGCGCGTTGGTCACCGTGGCGTCCACCTGTTTGTCCATAGCCAGTTCAATGACCTTCTTCACATACCGGAAGGCCGCATTTCCGGCCATGGCGGAGACCTCTCCCCGCTTCAGCTCCTTCATGTCCACCATACCCATGTCGTAGACGTCGATGACGCCGTATTCGTACTGCGCTTCGCTTACGTCCCCGATCTTATGGATTTTCAGCTTATGGGAGAGGCCGGTAAGCTTTAACGCCTCCTCCATCACCGCGGCGTCTCCCACCACCAGCGGCCTGCAGCGCTCATAAACCGCCGGGTCCGACAATGCCTTCGCGGTAATCTCCGGTCCGATGCTGGCCGGATCTCCCATGGTAATACCGATTATTTTCATAACTGCCGTTCTCCTTTCCTAGATTGTCACTTATTTTTATACTCCCCGTAGTAGGTGTCGATGGTCTTTTGGATTGCTTCCACCGCCTCCCGGGGTAAAATGCCGAAGGGCTTTCTGCAGGGCCCCACCGGCTGTCCGATCAGGTTGGTGGCGCACTTGACAACGGAGTTGGGGTTTCCGTACTTGAAGCATTCCCGTATTTTGGAAATGGCATTCTGGGCCTTTTTCGCGCCCACCATGTCCCCCCGCAGATAGCTCTGGTAAATATCCACCATGACGGTGGGAAGGATGTTGGCGATTGCGGTGATACCGCCCTTTCCGCCCGCCAAAAGAGTCCAGAGGATCAGGGCGTCGTTGCCGGAGAGAACCGCGAAATCCATGCCCTCCGTCTCCTGGATGTATTGGAGAATGGTATTGAAGTTGCCGCTGGAATCCTTCACACCGGCAATATTTTGAAACTCGCCCGCCAGGCGCTTCACGGTGGACGGTGCCAGGGAAGCCCCGGTTCTGGCGGGGATGTTGTACATCACCACCGGAAGGTCCACCGCCTGCGTCACCTGGGCGTAGTGCTGGTACAGCTCCTCCTGGCTGATGGCCGCGAAATAGGGGGTGATAACGGAGAGCACGTCCACGCCGATCTCCTGGGCCTTTCTGGACAGCGCCACGGTCTCTTCGGTGCTGATGCACCCGGTGCCCGCGTACACCGGAACCCGGCCTTTTACCTCGTCCACGAAAATCTCCATCACCCGGATTTTTTCCTCAGCGGACAGGATGTAAAACTCGCCGTTGGTGCCCAGGCAGAACACCGCGTCCACTCCCGCGTCGATCTGCCGGTTGATCTGTCTGCGAAGCTCCGCCTCGTTGATGCTGCCGTCCTCATGCATGGCAGTCTGCATTGCAGCGATAATTCCTTTGATCTCTGTCACGTTTTAATCCTCCTTCAGCACGTTCAAATAGATGGAACGAATGTCTTCAAGGCTCAATTCCTTCATATTGTTGACCAGAAGCCTCTGCTGTCTGCTCCCCGCGTCCACCAGGAAGTCCAGATCTTCCATTTTGACGCCGAAGGCTCCCAGATTCACGGGGATATCGGTATTCTTCACAATGGCCGCGATCCGCTCAATCATGTAATCCGCCTTTTCCTCCCCGCTTTTGGCCGACTGTTCCGGGTACACCTCGTCGCAGAGCTGCGCCAGCCGTTCTGCGCAGGCGTCCTTGTTGAACGCCATCACGTGGGCGAACAGTATGGCGTTGGACACGCCGTGGGGGATGTGGTACTTGCCGCCCAGGGGATAGCTCAGGGCGTGAACCGCGGTGGTGCCGCTTCCGGTGATGGCCACGCCGCCGTAAAATGCGCCCAGCAGCATGTTGTTCTTCGCCTCCATGTCGGAGGGATTTTTGTAAGCCTCCTCAATATTCCGGAAAATCAGCTTTGCGCCCGCCGCGGCGTAGGTGTCGCTTAAGGTGGTCGCTTTCCTGGAGGTATAGCACTCCACCACATGGGCCAGGGCGTCCACGCCGGTAGCGGCCACGATGGAGGCGGGAAGTCCCGCGATCATCTGCGCGTCCAATATCACGTAATCCGGTATCATTTCCGCGTTCACAATGCCCTTTTTGGACTGCTCCTCCGGGATGGCCACGATGGCGTTGCAGGTGGCCTCTGAGCCGGTTCCGCAGGTGGTGGGGATCATGACGGTTTTTAACTGCTTTGACGCCAGAAGAGGATCGCCCAGCAGATCCTTTACCGTGTAGTCGGAACTCTTTAACAGTGAGCAGAGCTTTGCCGCGTCCATGACGCTGCCGCCGCCGATGGCAATGATAATGTCGCCCTTTTCCCGGTTCATCTGCTCCACCACCGCCTCCACATCGCCGTAGGCGGGTTCCGGCTTCAGCTCGTCGAACACCCTGTAGTCCACGCTGCAGCGCTCCAGCACGGCCAGCAGCTTGTCTAAAAGCCCCGCTCCGGCCACTTTCTTGTCGGTGAACACCAGGGCCTTTTTCGCGGACTCCTGTTTTAAAATTGTCTGAACATCCTCAACGCTTCCCACTCCCGAATATACGCAGGAGGGAATTTTAATCTGATATCCCATTTTTCTCGCCTTTCTGTTTTCCTTTCAATTCTTCCGTCAGCTCCGGCAGCAGGTTTTCTTCCCCGAAGCCGCCTGACTTCGTGATCATATGATATACCCGGCCGTTGTAATCCAGCTTTGTCAGCACGCAGCCCGGCCGTATCTGCCGGATGGGCTTAAGCTCCCACTGCCCGATCTCCTTCATAAATCCCAGCAGCGCGTCCCCGCCGGTCACCAGCCAGACGGCGTCAAGCCCGTTTTCCAGCATTTGTTTTAAAATGATTCCCAGGGTTTCCGGGATTCTCCGGCGCACCTGTTCGGTGTCCATGCCAAGTCCCCTGGCGTACTCCAGGGTGCCCGGCGTTCCTTCCCGGTCGTTGGTGTCCAGAATGACGCAGTCCTTCTCGCCTCCGGTCTCCGTCAGCTGCCGGATCCGCTGGTTTCCGGCTCCCAATCTCCAGAATTCCGGGTCCAGCTTTTCCTCCGGCGTCATGTAGAATCTGGGAAATCCCGCCTGCACGCCCCGGACCAGCTGCTTTTTCGTGATGGGGTTCACACTGCCGCAGATCACGAACAGCCGTTTCTCCAGCACGGCCTCCTCCGGCTCCCGGCGCTCCAGGCCCAGGAGTTCCGGCAGAATGGCCGCGAACCCCGCGCATCCCGCCAGCAGGCGGCTCTGGCCCGACGCGGCCAGCTTGGTGCCGATTCGCTCAATGTCCGCTCCGGTCTGGGCGTCGTAAACCACAATGCCTGATTCTCTGCCGCTCAGTTGTTCCGGATCCTCTGCACTTGCCACGGAAATCCCGCTCTGTAAACCGATGATTTCCTTTACGGAATCCCGCGTGACCGGCTCGAAGGGATCGGACCCGAACACGCTTCGGCCGACCGGAACGCCGTCAATATAGTGCTTCCCGCCTTTGGTGATCCGGTTCATCTGGGGCAGGGCGGGCACAAAGCTCAAAACCGATTCCCCCGACGCCTTCAAGGCCGCTTCCAGCTCGCTCCCGATGTTTCCCCGGAGAGCTGAATCTGTTTTCTTATAGATATAAGGGATCCCCGCTTTTTTGCAGTCCGACACAACGGCGTGTACTTTGCGTCCTGCCTGCTCCGGCGTGGCGTGCCTGGTCTCCGCGTCCACCACCAGCACCGTGGTCTCCCCGGACCGAAGCCCTTCCTCCCAGCTCCTGTCGTCCTCCATGCTGACAATCACCCTTGTGCGGATTCCTCTCTCCGCGAAATGCACCCCTGAATCCAGGGCGCCTGTGAAATCGTCCGCAATGATCATCAATTCAACCAATGTCTCACCTCCTCCATTCTGCGATATGTTTTAATTTGAAACAAATGTTTTGGTTCCTCTCTGTTGTTATAGAATAGCGCTTTTCACTGTAAGTTTCAAATAAAAACAAGTGGTTTTTTGTTCTTTTTTGAAACATTATTGTTTTTACTTTCGTTTTATGGTATTATATTTTCACAATGAAACAGTTTGAAGAGATTCAGAATGCACACAGAAAAGGGGAATCAAGTCATATGGGAAAGAAATATCGTATACTGGGAATTGCGCCTTATGAAAATTTGAGAAACGCCATGGTCACGGAGGCGGCAAAATATGAAGAAATCGAGATGGTGGTCTACACGGGAAACCTGGAGGACGGGGTTCAGCTGGCTCTGCAGCACATGAACGAGGGCTTTGATATCCTGATCTCCCGGGGCGGAACCGCGGAGCTGATCCGGCGGGTGGCCGCCATTCCCGTCATCGAAATCACATTGAATATCAACGATATCCTGCGTGCGATCCTGTTGGTTGAAAATCTCACCGAGGCGTACGCCGTGGTGGGCTACCCCACCGTCACCCAGCCGGCCCGCGCCCTGTGCGAGATGATGAATTACCGCATGAACATCGTCACCGTCCACAGCCCGGAGGAACTGGGCCCTGTGCTGAAAGAATTAAAAGCCGGGGGCTGCAATTTTATCCTCTGCGACGTAATCACCGAGATGATGGCCCGGGAGGCGGGCATGGAGCCAATCCTGATCCTGTCCGGGCCGGAGAGCATCGACATCGCCATCGAGTATTCCGTCAACATGTGCCGGGTTGTGGCGGAGACCAAGGCCCGCAGCAGGCTGTTCACAAAGGCCCTGGACATGCAGGGCATGAAAACCGTCATTATGAAAAAGGACGGAACTATCCTGTTCTCAACCTACAATGAGAAGAATATCACGTCCGTCACCGGGTATCTGAAAAAGCTGATGGAATCCCCCCACTCCATGTACGCAAAAGCCTTTCACATGATTGAAAACGACCTGTACTCCATCACGGCGGAGGAGGCGGATTTCCAGGAAGAACCCTGCTGCATTTTCTGCCTGGAACAGAACCCCTTCCCGGTGGGCGGGAGCAAGCACGGCATCCGCTTTTCCAACTATTCCCAGGTCTCGGTCATGTATTCCAGCAGCTTCTACTCCCTGACCTCCAGCGCGAGGCTGATGGAGGAAAAAATCCGTCTGATCAACCAGAATACCCTTCCGGTGATGATTTTGGGGGAGCGGGGTTCAGGGAAAAACCAGCTGGCCGCCAAGCTCTATCTGGAAAGCTCCATGCAGAAGTACCCCTATATCACCATCGACTGCCAGATCCTCAACGAACGGACCTGGAACTATGTGATCAGCAACTACAATTCGCCTTTGAACGACAAAAACAACACCATTTTCATCAGCAACATCCAGGCCCTGTCCAAGAACCAGCAGGAGCGGCTTCTGTCCTTTTTGGTGGACACGGGGACCCATAAGCGCAACCGGATCATCCTCTCCTGTTCCCAGACCCTGGAGCGTGATTCCCCGGACCCCTCCAGAAGCTTTATCGACTATCTGCCCTGCACCACCATCTACATGCCGCCTCTCAGGGAGCTGACCGACGATATCCAGGGCTCAAGCAACCTGTATCTCAACGCCATGAACGTGGAGATGTCCAAACAGATCGTGGGGTTCACGCCGGAGGCCCTGTCACTGTTGATGAGCTACCAGTGGCCGGACAATTTCATGCAGTTAAAGCGGGTATTGGCGGAGCTGGTAATGCTCACCTCCACCGCATATATCCAGCGGGACACGGTGTACGAGGCCATTGAGAAGGAAAAACGCCAGTACGTCCCCACCACCGCCGACTTCTTCGACTACAACCGGCCTTTAAACGAGATGACCCGGGAAATTGTGAAGGTCGTCCTCTCCCAATGCGGCGGCAACCAGACTCTGGCTGCGAAACGGCTCGGCATCGGACGGACAACCTTGTGGCGGTATCTGAACGAGGAGAAATAGGCGCGGTCTCCACGAAACGTGAGAACGGCGGGAACAAGTGGTTTAGTCCGGCAGGTATTCCACCCGCCCGCTCCCCTCGGGACGGCGGAAATGTCGCAGAAATTCCCAGGCGGCCCGGCTCTGCTCGCGGATTGCCCCGTGGGGCATATTCTTCATCACGGTGTACGCCACCCGCGGCATCCCGTCCGGCCCGTGGTAGACCATGGTTCTGAACCGGTCCCCCTGGGCGTAGCCCTGCGAGGCGGTGTAGTAATTTTTGCCGGTGCGGATTTCGTCTGGGGGGAAGCGGGTGGGAAGACTGGGGATGGGACTGAGATTGCGGTGGGTAGCGAAACCGTCTCCGAAGCGCCTCTCACAGCGATTAGCCGCCAACATCACCTCCAACTGCCCGTCCACATCCGTCCCAGCGGCGGGGTCCCTGTCCCCCACACATACCCAGTAGGGCATTTCGTACCCGGAAGCCACCAGTCCGGAGCTGACGGCCTCCGCCGCCACCAGCCCGGGCGCATTCACAGGGGCGTTAAACGGGGCGATGGCGGCGAACAGCTCCGGCCGCGCGGTCCCCACCTCCCGGGTGATTGCGCCGCCGTTGGAAAACCCGGTCAGATAAACCCTGGTGCGGTCCAGCCCGTAATCCCCGCAGATCTGCCGGATCATGGCTTCAAAGGCCAATCCGTCCCGCTCCAGCTGCCAGATGTTCCCCGGTGAATCCGGGCAGACCAGGACAAACGCCCTGGTCTCGTCCGCCAGGCCATCCCATCCGTTCTTTTCGGCAAAGAGCCAGGCAGGCTCTCCCCTGCCGTGAACGCTGAACAGCAGCGGCAATCCCCTTACTTCCTCCGCAGAACAGCCCTCAGGCAAATGTACCGAGTAGGCATACTCCAGGCACCCCACTGTCACAGAGCGGTGGATAAACCGGGGAGATTGGTAAAATCCGGCCCGCCCCAGGTGAAGGGCCAGAGTCCCGTCCGGCCCGGTTTTCCAGCGGACGATGCGATCAAAATACGCGTCCAGAATGGTCTGGGCCAGGGGCAAGCCGGAAACCTCCGTCTCCTCCGAAACCATCAGCCGCTGGGCCGGATTGGCCTCATTTTCATAGCAAACCGCCCTCAAAGGCCCAATGGAAATCCGCTTCGGCTCCCTCCCGAGACCGCCCGCCGCCCCGAAGTATTCCAAAGCCCGCCGAATCTCCTCTTCCTGCGCACCGATCAGCCAAAGACTGCTGGGGATCTGGTCGTTTCGCACCGTGTAATCGCCGCTCACATCCGGCACCATCCAGTGACCGGACAGGTTCGCCCCGGCCGTATAGTCCTCCGGCGCTCCCCCGATCAGGGCCGCGGCCGCAAAACGCCCTGGCTCCGCCACCACGCAGTTTCCGGCAAATACCGCCCCGTCTCCGTACCCAACCAGATAAATCATAGTCTCCCAGCACCAAATCTTCCCGCCCCGCCCGAACAGGCTCTTTCCGTTGCGACTCTCTACCCCGCCCCGGAGCCGGTTGTAAATAAGTCCCGGGAGGGAGGCCGGCTCTGCGTTCCATCCCGCCTGGGCCAGCGGAAGAATCAGCACCGCTCCGTCGTACTCGGCCAGCGCCTGCCATCCCGACCGGACGGCAAACCGCTCCGCCGAAGCCAGATTCCCCGCCTCCTCCCCGGGCGCAATGACAAAAATGGTCTTGGCCGGGTCATAACATGCTCTTGTAGAGACATACATGTAAAATCCGTTCCCATCGCTCACGTCCGCAGCCCTCCGATCACAGCCTGTTTTTCAGGAAACTGTAGGCGAACCGGTCGATCTCCTCCCCCAGGGAAGGGCCGTGTCCTCCGCCGGAATAGGCCACAAAGGTGGCGTCGGCCCCCGCTTTCGCCAGAGCGTGGTATAAAAGCTCGCTCTGTTCCGGGTCCACGATTGGATCCCGTGCGCCCTGGAAGATGACTACCGGCGGACAGTCCGCGCTTACGTGGGAGATAGGGCTGCACAGCTTTGTCAGCTCGATGAAATGCCAGTCCGGGTGATTGGGATCGTTGCTCTCCAGCACCTGGTTCAGAGTGTGCAGGCTCCGCCCTGGGCCGGTGTATCCCACAATCAGGGCCTGGATATTCGCCTTGTCATTGCCCACATTTTCAATCTCCGTCCCGGTCAGATCCTTGGGCGGGCCGGACAGGGCCGCGGCGCTGGTGCGGATGCTCTGGCAAAGGTCGGCGGGAGCGTAAAAAATCGCCGCAGCCTTGATGGAGCTGTCATACTCCAGGTTGCCGCCCACATCTCCTTCCAGCTCCCCGCATTTCGAGCTGAGCGCCAGCATGGCCGCCAGGCAGCCCCCGGCCGAGTTGCCCAGAGCGCCGATGCGTTCAGGGTCAATGTTATATTTCTCCCCGTTGGCCTTCAGGAAGCGCACCACTCCCTTGACGTCGTTGATACACGCGGGAAAAATGGACTGGCTCACCAGCCGGTAGTCGGGGCAGACCACGGTGTAGCCCTCCTTGGTCAAACGGACCAGGTCCCGGCAGTAAACCGCCTTCTGGGTGACCTGCTTGTACTCTCCCCACATAAAACCGCCGCCGAAAATATAGATGATGCAGGGGCCGGGCTTACTCTGCCCGGCAGACTGATAGATATCCAGTTTCAAGGTGTAATCCTGCCCATTGTCCAGTTTGACTGTTGCATAAGGCACATCTTCAAACCGCGGCTTTTCCTCCGGCGGACACAAAGGTTTTACGGTTGGTGGAACATACATAATCAAATACCTCCCATCTGAAATATCTACTATTTTATAGAGATTTTTTGGGAAAAACAATCGAATGATATCTTTGTTTTGTTCCTAAACCCCCATGCCCGCACATTTGGCACCACCATAAATGAAACTGTGCAGACG
>OLSH01000103.1_pt1 | contig 89400 bp, 68 predicted proteins | sample 1643221 | NCBI WGS metagenome assembly OLSH01 (sample SAMEA3136681, study PRJEB25190) | human gut metagenome | biome: human gut; feature: human-associated habitat; material: faeces | place: Austria | collected 2013 | reverse complement strand
GTTCGTCCATTGGAAATGTTACGTTTCAGGCAGAGGTTCGTCCATTGGAAATGTTACGTTTCAGGCAGAGGTTCGTCCATTGGAAATGTTACGTTTCAGGCAGAAGTTTGGCCATTGGAAATGTTTCATTTTAAATAGAGTTCCGGACTCGGAAATTCGTATAGGAGGGAATTAGAGTTGAACAAATTTAAGAAGCTTACCAGAGACCAGCGGAAATGGCGGACAGCTATTATCATGCTGCTTCCCGCGCTTGTTTTCCTGGCTCTTTTGATCGCGTATCCCCTTGGGAAAGTAATACACGACGCGTTTTACCATGTGCATCTGATCAACAAATCTATGACCGGTTTTGCAGGGATGGCCAATTTCCAGAAGGTACTGGCAGATGAGCATTTTGGTCAGGCAGTGAAAAACACTGCGTACTGGACTATCTTTTCCGTGCTGGGTGAATACTTGGTGGGTATGGTGACTGCAGTTCTGCTGAACCAGAAGTTTAAGGGCAGAGCCATATTCAGGACCTGTATCTTTATTCCGTGGCTTGTGCCCATCATCGTTGCAGGCATGACATGGGACTGGCTGCTGAACCCGGAGTTCGGTATCATCAATTATATGCTGACCAATATGCATATTATAAGCCAGCCCATCAATTTTCTCGGGGATTCCAAGTATGCCATGGCAACGGTTATTTTTGTAAATATATGGAGAAGTTTTCCTTACTACACCATCTCCTTTTTGTCAGCCATGCAGTCCATCCCCGGAGATCTGTCCGAGGCGGCTGCCATTGACGGGGCAGGCGTGTTCAAACGTTTTTTCAAGGTTACGCTCCCGCAGCTGCGCAGTGTTTCCCTTGTGATCGTGTTTATACATATTATCTGGACTGCAATCAACTTTGATTTTATCTGGGTTATGACAGAGGGCGGGCCAAACTATGCAACGGAGACCCTGCCGCTTATGATCTATCGCTATTCTATGAAGAAGTTTGACGTTGGTGCTGCTTCGGCGCTTTCTACCATGATGTTTACGGTTATGGTGGTGCTGTTTATTTTCTATTACAGGAAGCGTTCCAGTCTCAGTGATGATATGGCATAAGAAAGGAGGAGATAAGAGATGTTAAATAAAAGAAACCGTGTTATCAGCAAGATTGTTACCTATGTATCCCTGGTGTTTTTTTCAGCTATCTGTATTTTCCCCTTTTTGTGGATGCTTTTGTCAGCACTGAAGCCGAAGACGGAGATACGTACAGCAACGCCGTCGTTTTTGATCCATGCCCCCACTTTGGAAAATTTTAAAAGGGTACTGGTGGATGTGGGATTTTTGCAGTATATTAAAAATAGCTTTTTTGTTTCTATTGTGGCTTGTATCCTTTCCATGATCATAGCAGTTATGGCCGGATACGCCCTGAGCCGGTATTATAAGATGAAGCTGGTGAAGACTTCCAATCTGGCGATGATGCTCTCCCAGATGATTCCCGGTGTGTTGCTTTTAGTACCCCTGTATCTGATCATGCAGAAAATGCAGATCCTGGAGTCTTACACCTCCCTGATTCTGGCTTACACGACTTTTGTAATACCCTTGTGCACCTTTATGATGAGCAGCTTTTTTGATACAGTACCCCTGGCACTTGAGGAAGCGGCGGAGATTGACGGGTGTAATAAGGCACAGACTATTTTTAAGATTATATTGCCCTTATCTCTGCCAAGCCTGGTGTCCACAGGACTTTACGCTTTTATCAACGCGTGGAACGAGTTTATGTTCGGGTATATTTTTATCTTCACTGATAAATATCGGACACTAACCCCGGCTATCATGCTATTTAAAGGGGTAAATACGGTTGACTGGGGCGGCCTTATGGCCGGTTCTGTAGTTGCCGTCATACCAGTCACCTTTATTTTCCTGTTCCTGCAGAGGTATTTCCTGGCAGGACTCATGAGCGGTTCAGTGAAGGGCTGATAGGAGGAAGAAATGAAGAGAATTGAATTATACGAGAACAGTATCCATATGCTGTGGGAGGTGACAGAGACCGGAGAGATCAAACTTCTGCACTTTTCCGCACTGCCTTTCGAGGAGGAGAATCTGACATCAGAGACAGGGACCCAGTCTTTCTATCCGGTGGAAATACTGGTTACGGGCCAGGACCGGGTGGGGGAGCGGCATGGTCATAAATATATCCAGACTTCCCCCGGATACAGGATGAAATACCGAGAATTCAAGGACTTCAGGAATGAACTGGGAAGGAAACTGGAGGTGGTGACAGGGGATGATATTACCGGCCTTGATGTTACCAGCCATTATCAGTTCTATGACGGGATTTCTGTGGTACGTGTCTGGACTGAGGTGAAGAACAGGGGAACAGAGCCACAGGGACTGGAATATGTATCCTCCTTTGCGCTAAACGGCATTGAGAAGGAGGGAATGCGTGAGTTTGATGAGAAGCTGATGCTTAAGATTCCCCACAATGCATGGCAGAAAGAGCTGGACTGGGCTTCTTATGATCTGCATGAGCTGGGACTTTCCTCCACTCAGCCGCACTCCATGCATCGTTCTTCCAAGACTATCGGAATAGGAAATACAGGCAACTGGTCTGCAAAGGAGTATATCCCCATGGGATATCTGGAGAATCAGGAGACAGAGAGTTCCCTGTTCTGGCAGATTGAGCACAATGGTTCCTGGTATTGGGAGATCAGCGACCAGGACGGTCATGTGTACCTGAAACTGAGCGGTCCCACAGAGCATCACAACCATTGGTGGAAGAATCTTCAGCCGGGAGACACCTTTGTAACGGTTCCTGCGGCTGTGGGGGCAGCAGTGGGCGGTTTTGATGAAGCAATGGGAGAACTGACAAAATACCGCCGGGCGATCCGCCGGGTGAATGATGACAATGAGAACCTGAAGGTTATTTTTAATGATTATATGAACTGTCTGTTCGGAGATCCCACAACAGAGAAGGAAATTCCGCTGATCGACAAGGCGGCAGAGGCAGGATGCGAGTATTTCTGTATTGATGCAGGCTGGTATTCCGCAGGCTACTGGTGGGACGGCGTGGGTGAATGGCTGCCCTCCGGGGAGCGTTTCCCGGGCGGCATCAAAGAGGTGACAGATTACATACGGGCGAAGGGAATGATTCCCGGTGTATGGCTGGAGCTGGAGGTCATGGGGATCAAATGCCCGAAGGCAGACAAAGTGCCGGATGTCTGGTATTTCATGCGCCATGGAAAGCGCGTTTATGACAGGAGCCGTTACCAGCTTGATTTCCGCAATCCCCAGGTGCGTGCTCATGCCACAGAGGTGATCGACCGGGTTGTAAATGAGTACGGTGTGGGATATATCAAGATGGATTACAATATAGAGCCGGGAATCGGCACGGAACTGGATGCGGACAGCTATGGAGACGGGCTTCTGGGACATAACCGGGCATATTTGGAATGGCTGGACGGTATTTTTGAAAGGTACCCGGATCTGATCATAGAAAACTGTTCCTCCGGCGGTCTGCGTATGGATTACGCTATGCTGTCACGCTACAGCATTCAGTCCACCAGCGACCAGGAGGACTATGTGAGATACGCCACGATCACAGCCAACGCACCCTCCGCAGTGACACCGGAGCAGGCTGCGGTCTGGTCTTACCCTCTGACTGACGGGGACTGCGAGGAGGTTGTCTTTAATATGGTGAATGCGCTGCTTCTGAGGATCCACCAGAGCGGACATTTAGTGAACCTGAGTCCGGAGCGGTTCGGATATGTGAAGGAGGCAATTTCTTATTATAAGACGATCCGCCATCTGACGAAAAAGGCATTGCCTTACTGGCCGTTGGGGCTGTCCTCCTATAGTGACCCGTGGGTGAGCCTTGGATTAGAAGCGGAAGGGAAGGATTTCCTGGCTGTGTGGAGAAGAAACAGCCAGATGCCCATACAGGAAATCCCTGTAAAACACCTGAAAGGGAAAGAGGTAAAAGCAGTGTGTGCCTACCCGGAGAGCGCGGAGTGTGCATATCATTGGAATAAGGAAGCAGGCACCTTGACCGTTGAACTGCCGGCAAGGGTAAGTGCCAGGATTTTTGAACTCAGGTATTGATCAAGAAAAATAAGAAGTGTTTTGTGCAGTGACAGGTGAAAGGGTATTGCCTTGCATTTGCAAGGCAAGCCCGAGGCAGCCACGCGCCAGACTGCGCTTTTTGCAGTCTGCCTAATATAATTTTGCCGCTCACCTCTTTAAATCCATTTCGAGCAGTTAAAAAATAATAGTTTGAAACAACACGTAGGAGAACACATGAATTTAGCAGAAGTGGATTTTAGACCTTATGTGTCTTATAAAGCTGACAATATTATTTTACTGCAAATAGTTATTATACATACAGGAGTTGTATCTCGTTGCATATTATTTCCAAAATAGGAAAGATAAATTTGCTGAAATTAAATCAAGGGCATATTTTGAAGCTATATAAAGAATTGGTGAGAAAATATAAGTCTATTCCTAAATTGACAAACCTATTTTGAATACATTGCGCTCTCAAAAAAATTGATTATGTTAGACTATATTTGTTGCTAAGGTTATGGGAAACCTCAAACGATAACATAACACCCGGGTCATAATGGTCTGTCAGAGAACCGGATACATGTTCTACGCGGACATCATCATACCGGAAAGACGGCGAACCCGCTGATTACAAGAATGTATGTGGAATCAAAATAAAAAGGTTATATCATCTGTATTACCTCCTCCGTTAAATTTTATGTATAATTTTAATTGTACGTTAATTTCGGAAAAACATCCATATTTATCAAAGAAATCTCACGAATTTGCAGCATATGGAAAATAATATCAAAACAAGGAAAAAAACATGGGGAATAGACAGGAAAATAATGATGTTTTAAAATAAAAGTGGATGACAGGATATTCGGTTTTAGATAAAAGACAGAGGAGAGAAGACTATGACAAAAGAAGAATTGGCACTGGAGATCATTGACCGATTGAAGCAGGAGTATCCGGATGTGGATGCCTTGGCGGCAGCAGACGTGGGGGATATTGAGAGAATCGTAAGACCCTGCGGGCTTGGCCACAGCAAAGCAAGGGATATCAGCGCCTGCATGAAAATTCTGCAGGAACAGTATGAGGGTAAGGTGCCGGATGATTTCAATGTACTGCTCAAGCTGCCGGGCGTCTATTTTGTAATGCTGTAATGCGTATAACTGCGGTTTCCATGGGCGTTCGCCCGAATTTCCACACTTAATTAATATACAGAATAATGAGAATTAGGGTATATGTTTGAAAGATACCGTCTTAGCAATTTAAGGGAAAGAATCACTTCTCTATGGGAACATAGAGACTGCACAGGGAAATTAAAACTCAAATTATATATATATACCAAAATATGTTGAATAAACATATACTTTTTGTATAATATGACGTATAATATGGTTAAACATGGAAAATAAGTATTCGAATTACCAATAAACACCATATACTGGGAACGCGTAATAAATGGAGGAATATTATGGGAAAAGAGCTGATTGACAGTAATAAGATGACAATCCCCAAAGGCGGAGGGGCTTATAAGGGACTGAAAAATGATATGGACATAAATCTCTTTTCCGGAAGCGGGACAGTACAGATACCGGTCTATACTTCCCCCTGCAGAGACTGTGAACCAAATATAAATCTGGAGTACAGCACTGCCGGTGGAAACGGTGTATTTGGTATGGGATTTTCACTGGATATCCCCGCAATCAGCAGGAAAACAAGCAAAAGTATTCCCAGGTATGATGAAACAGATATTTTTATAATGGAAGGAAAAGGAGAATTAGTGCTCAAAGCCTGTAACCGGAATGCAGATGAAGTTACAGAGCGTATATATCAACTGAGATATGAAAAGGATTTTTCCGACATCAGGTATTATGAAAAGATACAATCAGGAAGGATAGAGGACTCCTATTGGAAGGTGACAGACAGACATCAAACAGTTTTTTTATTTGGCAGCAGTGAATCGGAGCGAATTGCGGATCCTGACAGGGAAGAACATGTTTTCTCCTGGAACCTCAGTGAAAGTACGGACCGGTTCGGGAACAAAACAAAGTACTTTTATAACCCGAATGGGATAATTCAGAGAATCCAATATGGAAATTATTATATAGAGGAAAAGTCCGAACAATGGCTTTTTGGAGTGGAATTTCATTATCAAAACAAAAGAGTGGACAGGTTCAGGAGTTATAACAGTGGATTTTTAATTGAGACAAAAGTATTGTGTACAGAAATATCCATGTTTCATGATATGGAAAACGGAAAAGAAACGGTGCGCAGAATGCAGTTTTCATACCAGGTGGAAAATGGGATATCACTGATGCAGAAAATATCGTCGGAAGGAATTCAGAAAGATGCAGATGGGCTGGTCCGCAGTCTGCATGAACCGGATTTGTGCTTTACCTTTATTCCTTTTGAGTGGAAGGAAAAAACGTTCCACAGGCTGGAAACTGAAAATAACCTGCCGTTTCTTGTCAATGCTGTGGGATTTTCTATGATTGATTTATATGGTGAGGGAATTGCAGGGCTTTTCTACGCCGGAAAGAATGCCCTCTATTACTATCGGCCTTTGGGAGGATACAGATATGAATCCCCCCTTCTGCTGAAAGAATTTCCCATTCACAGGGAGCTGGATTCCGGCAGGGCAGCGCTTACCAGTCTGGAGGGAAACGGAAAATATGAACTTGTCCTCCATGAAGAAGCGGCCAATGGGTATTATGAACTGGGAGAGGACGGAAAATGGGGCGGCTTTCATGTGTTTGAGCAGGAGTGCAATGAATGGGGAAATCCCTGGCGGGAAGAAGCTGATTTGCAGGGGGACCACCTTTCCCACTTGATGGTGACAGATGGTAAATGGCTGCGGTATCATCCGTCCGGAAAGAAATCTGGTGTTGGAACCCCTGTGATTCGTGAAATTCCGGAGGGTTTTCCTCATATGACGCAGAACAGTGCCGAAGAAGTGGTCAGATTCGTAGATTTTTTCGGAGATGGGCTGGCACACCGGATCAGGGTGAAAAACGGCAGTGTGGAATGTTTTCCGAATCTGGGTTACGGCAGGGTTGGGGAAAAAGTGGAAATTATGGGTGCGCCTGTGTTTCCGGAAGGATTGGATGCATCCCGCCTGTTCTTTGCTGACATCGACGGTACAGGAACTGCTGATATGATATATGCCTGCCCGGATCATCTGCTCATTTACTGGAACCGGAGCGGGAATGCATTCAGCGGACCAGAGCCTCTGAAACTGCCGGAAATGTATACCAGACTGGATCGGATTTCTTTTGAGGATATTACAGGTACAGGGACAAACTGTCTGGTTTTCAGCAAGATGGATCAGGAGATAAGGCACTATTGTTATGATTTTACATCCGGACAGAAGCCTTATATGTTATGCCGTATGGATAACAATACCGGTGTTGTCACAGAGCTGTCCTATGCCAGTTCCACAGAATTTTTTCTAAAAGATAAAAAATGTGGAACAGAATGGAAACAGAAACCGCCTTTTCCGGTACAGCTTATAGCAAAAAAGATAGTCAGTGACACTATATCCAGGAATGTTATTACTACGGAATACCGCTATAAAAATGGTCTGTATGATTATGAAGAAAATGAATTTAAAGGTTTTGGCACGATTGACCAGAAGATAACCCAGTCAAATGAATACTGGAAGGACGGGATGGAACCTGTTCTGGTCAGAAAATGGTTTTATACAGGACTGGATGTCAGCGAAGAGTATAACAAAGCAGACAGGAGAGCGCTTGATATGGACTCGGCAGCGTTTGCCGGAGAAGGCAGAAAAGAAGCGGAGAAAGCGCTGTGGGGGCTGCAGATCAGGGAAGAGACCTATGGAAGGGACACGGATGTGCCGCTTGATGTAGTGCAGACAGGATACAGGGTGGAAGAACTGCAAAGACCGACGGAAAACAGCAGGGGGATTTATTTTGCTCATCCCGGGGAACGCCTGCATTACCATTATGAGGGGGAATGCCTGGACCCGGTAATCACCCATAAATTCTATCTGGAACTGGACGAATACGGAAACGTCCTAAAGGAGTGCAAGGTTCATTATCCAAGAAGGACAGGCAACAGTGCCCCTCCGGGAGTACCCGGGGCTTTGCTGGAAAAACAGCGCAGGCTGCATGTGACGGAAACAGTCAGGGCATATGCAGTCTGTACGGAGGGGGCCAGACTTCTGGAACTACCGTCTTTTGTGAAAAGGTATCGCATGGAGGGGCTGCGGTGCCGGGAATATTTTACATCGGAAGAGATAAGGGGGGAACTAAAAGCGGCTGCCGAAAATATGATTTCTTACGGAGAGAATTTTACGGCAGGAAGAAGGCAGGCAAAGCTGGTACATATGGAGAGGACGTTTTATTGGGACAGTGACAGGGAGCGGTGTCTTCCGTTGGGAGAAACCGGAAAGCATGCTCTGGTGCACCATACCGAAGCGGCTGTATTTCCTGAAAAGTTTTTGAAAGACAGAGGATGGTTCCAGCCGGAAATGCTGGAAAGAGTCTGCGGCTATTGCCTGCAGGACGGCCACTGGTGGAAGATGGGGGATACGGTCCGCTATTATGGAAACAGGGAATTCTTTCTGCCTTACTGCGAAGAAATGGACAGGCCATATAAAAGAACATGCGTAAAATATGACACTTATTCTCTGATGCCTGTGGAAATCACACAGTACGTAAAAGAGGGTGTGTCCAATACGGTAACCGCTTCCATCGATTATACCGTTATGCAGTACTGGCAGGTGACGGACCAGAATGACAATACGGCACAGGTGATTTATGATGCTTTGGGCAGGGTAATCGCCAGCACGGGTTATGGGACAGCGGATGGCATTTTGGAGGGAGACGGGGATGTAAGTGAATATGTCAGACAGGATATGGACCTGGAGGGCGTACTGGCTGATCCGAAAGCCTGCGTGCAGGATATGACAGGATTCTATTATTATGACCAGCTTGCCTACCAGGAACGGAAACAGCCGGTGAGCAGTATCCTGCTTACCAGGGAGACATATAGAAGCAGCCGGAGAGAAGAGGTGATCAACTGCCAGGTCTGTTATTGGGATGGATTTGGACATCAGTTCGAAGAAAAATATAAATATGATGAAAATAAATGGATTGTTAAAAACAGGACCGTGTATGACGGAAACGGAAAGGAACTGCTTATTTACCCCTCGTTTTTTGCGAATTCACCCTATTATGAGTATTCTGAAATTCCGCTGCCGCCTGTAAGACAGCATTATGACAGTATGGGCAGAACGGTGAAAAAAGAGATACCGGGTACAGGGATTGAGGGGCTTTCGTATGCTTATTTGTATAGCAGGACCGAGTACCATCCCTGGGAAATCCGGGAGTATGATGAGAATCAGTGTCTGGCAGATTCCGGTTATTACAAAGATTTTCTGGCTCGTTATCCGCAGAATCCTGACAAATATCAGATAGATAAAAGGAATGCACTGCAAAAAGCACTGTGCTTTTCTGATATCGGAAAAACTTATTTTCTGGATGGCAAAGGGAGCAGGATCGGAGATATGCTGCAGCCGGGCGCTGAATTTGCGGAGTATGGGTATGACGGCTGCAGACACCTGGTGACAGTGGCGGATGACCGGCAGAGGAGCAGGAAGAACTGTAATCTTATGTATCACCGTGATATGCTGGGAAATATTCTGTGTACCAAAAGCTGCGACAGCGGCTGTACTTATGAGATAACAGATAACCATGACAATCAGGTCTATGCGGTAAATGCAGAAGGCGTGCATAAAACAATCACTTATGATGGCCTGAACCGCCCCCTGGAAACTTTTGTGGACAGCGTTGGCGTGACGGAGAGGATAAGTTACGGAGAGCAGAGTGCTGACAGCCGGGAGAAGAACCTGCGGGGCCAGGCGGTACAGATTCAGGATCAGGCCGGGGTAGTGCAGTTCCATGCATATACATTCCGCGGCCAGATAAAAAGGAAAAGCCGCAGACTATGCTGCAGGTACGAAAAAGAGGTGGATTGGCGGACAGAAAACCCTCTGGAGATAGAGGGCTTTGAGGAAAGCTTTGAATACAATGCAGCGGGGGAAGTCATAGAACGTAATGCACCGGATGGGGTGTCTTATCTCTACGAATACGATTATCTCGGTCTGCTGAAAAAGGTGAGTAAACTAGAAAGCACGCTTGCTGAGCCGATTATTGAAAATATTGTCTATAATGAGGACGGAAAACGCCAGGAAATAAAATATGGGAACCAGACCGTCACAAAATACAGATATAACAAGATAACAGGCCGTCCGGAAACCATGAAGGCGGTTAAGTCTTCTGGAAAAATCATTCAATTTCTTTCTTACACGTATGATCCTGTTGGAAATATTTCCTGTATCCGGGATGAGGCGGCGGAGGACAGAGTATCAAACAGCCAGGTGGTAGAACCTCTCTGGGAATATACCTATGATTCCGATTACCGTTTGATTCAGGCGGGAGGCAGGGAATTGGTTGGACATTCCCATGATTTTCAGAATATGGCATCTTACCGCAGGGAATATACCTATGATACAGGAGGAAACCTGTGCAGGATGGCACATAAAAGCCCGGCCGGCAGCCATGTGCTGGATATGGAAATGGAGGCAGACAGTAACCGTATGATCAGGGCAGAGTGCGGAGGCGGCGGTTGGAATCCGGAACAGGGAATTTCCTACGACAGAGCAGGAAACATAAGAAAAATGCCGGGTATCCGCAGTCTGGAGTGGAACCAGGAGGGGTATCTGGCGCATGCGGTAGTAATCAGCCGCGGGAATGAAGAAAACGATGAGGAATTTTATGTCTATGATACGCAGGGGGAGCGGGTACGGAAGATTTCAAAACGCAGAACCGCAGAAGGACGTTTTGCGGTGACAGAGAAAATTTATCTGGACGGCTATTGTGTACAAAGAGAGACAGGAAACGGGATTTTGACGGAGAGATCCAGCATGGCAGTGGAGTGCCAGGATGCAACCGCCGCTATAGTTTACCATTTTATCAAAGAGAAGAGGGTAGGGCCGACAGATTATGAAAGCACCAGCAGGATCCATTATCTGGTAGAAAACCATATCCATGCGGTATGTGTGGAACTGAATGAAAAAGAGGAGATCGTTAGTTTCGAAGAGTATTATCCATTTGGGGAGACGGCACTTATCTGGACCAATAAAAGTGAGGTGTCCCTGAAAGAATACAGATATTGCAATAAGGAGAGGGACAGCGTGACAGGACTGTATTATTACGGTTCCAGATATTATCATGCTGCTTATGGAAGAATGATTTCAGCGGACGAACCCGGTTATATCCGGGAAGGGGACTCTTTGAGCATTAATCTGTATGCCTACTGTAAAAATAACCCTATTGTGCGTATGGATCTTTCCGGGAATTGTTCCACGTTTATTTTCCATGGCAAAGATCAGGAATACAGAGCAGTAAAAGAGGCAAAATCCTTTCAGCCAAAAGCTTACACTGGCCCGGCAGCGAATAAGAAATTACCAGCAGGGAAGGACTTTGTGTCCCAGTGGGGAAGGATGCAGAGCACCGCCACATCTACCATTGTGATTTACCAGCATGGGAACCCAAAGAGTATTACCGGTGTTCCAATGAGCAGAATGGATTCTACAAAGGCGGCCTCCGAACTGGTCCTTCTTTCCTGCAATACGGCAAGCCCCACGACGATCAGGACATTTACGGAGGTCAGCGGAGGAGGCAGGAAATATAGTTATCAGCCTGGGGCAAACCCGCCTGTACATAATACGGCACAGAGATTCCTTCTGCAGTTTCCAAATATTAAAAGGGTCATTGGATCGCGGGGATTCCATATGGGAATGGCATCTGAATTCAGAGAGGGTATTTTAGCGTCCCATAATGCGGTCACCAGTGGGGGAGGACATGAACTGGAAGGGCTGGAAGACAGTGAAGCCAGATTTATAATGTATACCAGAGGTGAAGATGGGGAACCGGTGGAGACACCTTTAAAGGCAAGTTATGGAAACATTTCAGAAATTGTGGCGGATGCCAGATTGAAGAAACCGTAAAAAACGAATCGCAGAAATGAATGATCAAACACTATTGTGCTATAGAAAGGGAGGCAGAATGAAAAGTGATGAGTTAAGGGAAGGAATGCTGGTAATCAGGAATGTTCATAAATCAGATACTGTAAAGAGAAAACTGGTGGAAAAAGGCTATGGTTCTTCAGTCAGTATTTTCCATCAGCCGAAACAGCATTTTGTAGATGATGTTAAGAATATCATAACAAAAGAGGAGGCGGAACATGTATATGAAAAGGCCAAGGCCAATTATATGCTTCTGACAAACCTGACGGCTGCTCTGAATGTGACTTACGGTTCAGAATCCTACCGGGCTGTGCGGAACAGGTTTGCCGGGGAGCAAGAGGCCGGAATGTTTGAAAACATGCCTAACTATCAGGAGATATTCGGGCATTTGGATTATTGCTCCTGTCCGCAGTGCAAGAGTATTTTCGGACCGGCGGCTTATTTTGTGGATCTGCTTCGGATCATCGAAAGATATATCACGCTGGAGAGCAAAGAAGGGGAGTCAGTCCCTTTAAGAGCCAGAAGGCCGGATCTGTTTCAGTTGGAACTTACCTGTGAAAACACAAACCAGGAGCTTCCTTATCTGCAGATTGTGAATAAAATTGTGGAGAGTTATCTGGAACGCTCTGAGTTATACAGGGAACTTTCCAGGACTTATTATCCATCCCCTTTGCCCTTTCATCTGCCTATGGCCTCCATACGGATCAGTCTATTGGGAGCAGGGACTTCACTGACGGAGGTTCTGCGTACTTTCCAAAGACCGGAAGAGAGTGTGATTCTGGAGGAAATGAAATTGTCTCCGGAGATGTATGGTTACCTGAAAAAACCATTAAGCGCTGAAGGAGTTTTGGGGCCTGTCCGGGGCAGATTTAGGGAAACTGACAGAACTGTCGGAATTTATGAATACAATGCAGCTGACACGCCAGGAGGCAGAGCGGTTATTTGTGCAGGATATCAGTGAAACAGATGAGGACAGAGAGGCTCTGCTGCACGGATTGTATCTCAATGAAAGCTTAATGGGACAAACTGCTTTTCTTTTTATTGAGGATGAGAAAGTCAGGAACCTGAATCTGGATACTTTGGAAAGAATCTGCGTATTTTTGCGGCTGACAAGGATATTTGGGGTTACGTTTGAGGAGATGGACTGGCTCCTGAAAACAGTTGGGACTGATGAGGAGGGGGACATCAGACTTCTTCTGGCCTGGCAGACCGCAGGGATGGCGAAACGTTTCGGAATACAGATAGAGGAGGCGGCGGCACTGACGGGCAGGCTGAAGGATTACGGAGGGAATCTATTTTGCCAGGTTTTCGGTATGGGCAGAAAAGAACTGGAAGCACAGCCCCGGGAAATGCAGGAGCGGATATTGGTCCGGGTATTTCATACGGACCTCACGAGCCTTCGCAGTCTGTGCAGTTATCTGGGGAATAAAGATGTGATTCCCATGGATGCCATATACAGACATTATAAGATGGCACGCATGATTTCAATGAGCATGGAAGAGTATCTGCTGCTGTTAAAACTTGTCTTCCCTCAGCCAGTGATATGTTTTGCGCCGGAACAGGTGGACAGGGTGACTAAAATCTGCAGGGAAATGCCGTTTTCAGTATATGAGCTGGATTATTTGATTCATCTGAAGGAAAACCCTTACGTGAAAGCGGATGACACGCTGGAATCCCTGGGCCAGAAGCTGGAGGTAATCCGGCAGAATATGCCAAAAGACTGTGAAGAGGTTCCGGGACTGCTGGCTGATTATGTCTATGGAGAATTAGGCTCGCTGCTGGAGCGGCAGCCGGAAGATCTGAAAACCCTGTTTGGGGCTTTTCTGGATGCTAAAGAGATGGAGGAATGGCCGGCCAAAATGATCTGTGCCGAGGTGGAGGAAGTAAAACCTGCTATGGACCAGATGTCAAAACTGCTGTGTCTGGTTGACAGAGGAATTCCGGTGTCTCTGCTTGCAAAAGCATCGGAACACAAGAAATGCTTTGGAATCAGTGATATGAAAGAATTGACACTTAAAAATATTCAGGATGTTGTTTCTTTTACACGTTTTACGGAGTATTTTCAGGACAAAGACGGGGTTTTGCTGCGGTTTGTAGATGAATATGCAAAGGATAGAAAACAGACCGGACTGTTGGCAGAAGCGGCAGGGTGGGATGCGGGGCAGGTGACGGATGTCATGGAGCTGCTCTATGAGGCAGGAGAGGAAGAAAATAATGTTCCCGCACTCATAAGTACGCTGGCGGGCTGCCTGCTGGTGATGGAAAAGCTGGCTTTTGACAAGTGTGCCATCCAAAAGCTTTTAGATCTCTCATATGAGATTTCTGGTGCCTGCCCGCCGGATGAAAGCTACACCAGGGCAGAGGAATATGAAAAAGAACTGTTCGGAGATTTGGCCGGTACAGAGATAAAGGCTGCGGTGGAGGCCGCGAAAAGGGAGGCTCTCCTTCCGGTTGCCATGCAGCGGCTTCAGAAAGAATTTTCAGATATTACCAATTACAATAAGCTGTATAAATATTTTCTGATTGATGTGGAGATGGATGACAAGACAAATATTTCTCTGATCAAGGAAGGGATCAATGCGCTGCAGCTTTATCTCCAGCGCTGCCGTATGCGGCTGGAAAAAGGGGTCCGGGAGGTTGCCATTCCAAAGAACTGGTGGTCCTGGATTATGGATTACCGGATGTGGGAGGCAAACAGGAGAGTGTTTGTCTACCCGGAGAATTATCTTGTTCCGGCGGTCAGGCAAAGTAAGACAACCCTTTTCAAAAACACGGAGGAGGCGCTGCAGCAGTCGCAGATTACCGACGGATATATTGAGGAGCAGTATATAAAGTATCTGGATGACTACATGCAGCTCACCCAGTTAAAAATATGCGGTGCATATGAGACAGTGGAGGACTATCTGAATGTCCTTTATGTGTTTGCCAGGACGCAGAAACAGCCCTATACCTATTACTACTGCCGCCAGGTGAGTACACTGGCATGGTCAGAATGGAAGAAAATAGACACCAATATTGACTCGGTAAATATCACGCCCGTTTTTGTATTTAACCGTCTGCATATTTTCTGGTCTGATGTGAAGGAGAACACAAAGGTTAAGGTTGAGAGCAGTGACCAGTTAAGTGCGGGAAACCAGAAATCTTATCAACTGCAGATTAAATATACTTATCTGAATCTGCAGGGACAGTGGATTGTGCCGCAGACACTGTCGGAGGAGACCGTGATCTATGCACAGGATGACAGGAAGGCATCGGAGCCTATGCGGGACAGGGCGGATAAATTCGGCATAGATATGGAGGATGACAGTTTTAGGAAGCTGACCTTGCTGCGGCTTACGCAGCAGAATCTGGACGGATTTATGGATAAGGGAAATGAATTCGAATGCCTGGCTGTCATTACCGGTTCCTTTGCGCAGAACCTGGGAAGGTCTGTGGATAAGCTGGATATGAATGTCTCCCTGGACCGGGAGCAGGAAAGCTTTGCAAAGGCATTGAATGATATGGTACAAAATAACAATTTTGAATTGCATAACGGGGAAAACGGCTATTTCAGCACCGGTTATTTCAAATTGTTCAATGAGGACCTGGAGGAGACACATCTGCTGCATGACCGGGAATTTATTGTGGTGGATGGTTATATCCCAACCAGACACTCTCTGATGTACACTGTGCTGCACGATGAAATCCATCACGCAGTAGGGGTATATCTGTCACAGAATGTACTGATGGATGCGGCGCTGCCTTCCAGGGGGATTCTGCCCTATGATAACAGCGTTAAGGGCCCCGCGCTGAACAGAGAATCCTTTGCTGTGACGGATGAAGATGGGAATCCAGTTATTGACAAGGCATTGTCTGAGAAGATTTATAAAAAGCTGTGTACGGCGAAGCTCATTGACGACAATGGATACGCGGTGGAGAAAAAGGTGGCAAATGCAGATTTGCTGTATTTGATTGACGATCTCCTCATGGAAGGGGAAGAAGGGGCGGAGGAACTATCGGGCAAACGGAGCAATCAGATCCAGCAGGTCCAGAATATCCTGCTGAAAAATATAGGAGCGGTGTATCTGTTTAAGAATGCGGAACGGGCAACTGTAATTCCTGTTGTCAACCAGCCCGGAAAATTTATTTATGACTGTGGGGATGAAACATTTCTGATTTACCCAGTCTATCAGGAGAAAGCAGAAGGCCCCTGCCGCCCTGTCCATATACGCAAAACAGATATGGGGACAACCATCGGTGTCCCTGTGACAGTGAGTACGTTTGTAAAAATGGGATTTACAAGGGGAGAGGCAGGTTCCATTTACGATGCGCTGGGAGAGGTGGTTAATGAAAACTATATTGTAGATACAGACGGATGCACCCGTGAAGTTCTTGGAGAGTTCTTGGACGCTTTATTTGACGACGACGGCGAAAAAGTAAAGAAGGAAAAAATCGACAGGATTTATGTGAAACTTTTAAATCTTCCCGTAATCCGCAAAGAAGACTTTCAGCAGATTACAGGTATCACAGATAAAAGCATTATTGATAAATTGAAGGAGCATAAGGTTCTGTACCCATGGCTTGAGGATGGTTCTCTTTACCGGATTGACCTAAAAGTCTTAAAGCAGCAGAATCAGGTACTGTTCCGCAATTCAGAGGGGGGCATGTTGGGAGAGAAATCTGTAATTGAAATTTATGGGAAGCTGAAAGCGGCAGTCAGTTCCATTAATTTCAACTACAGGATTAATGACGATTTGCCCAGACAGTTCACAGAGACGGCATTCTGTGACTGGAAGTTTGGCGTACAGCGTCTTACAAATCCGACCATTAAGAAATTGAAAAGAAAGCTGGAAACAGGGGGAATCGATTCTTTTCTGAACAGAAAGACCCAGAGCAGGCCGGAAGAACCGGTTATGCCTTTTGAACGCTTGATGCCCACCAAAAATGTTGTTCCTCCCAAAGCGGAGGACGGGGCACAAATTGATTTTGAGGGACTTTACGCAGAGTATAACTGGGAACTCTTCTATCATATTCCGATTCTGATTGCCCAAAACTTCCGGAGTAATTTCCTGCATGAAGACAGCCTGAAGTGGTTTCATTATATCTTTGATCCTACAAAAAAGAGGGATGACACACTGATAAGATATTACTGGAATTTCCTGCCCTTTGCACAGAGTGAAAACGAGGATTTGGAAACCATACTGGAAGATCCCTCCGCAATCCAGGCATACAATGACTCTCCGTTCAATCCCCATGCAATCGCAAGACTGCGGATTAACGCTTACGGGAAATATACAATCATGGAGTACGTGTCCAACATCGTTGAATGGGGAGACAGCCAGTTTCTGTTAAACACCTGGGAATCCCTGACAAGCGCCACGATGATGTATGTATGGGCCTATGATCTGCTTGGACCAAAACCACAGCAGATTGGAACTGTCAGACAGGGAGAAGCGAAAAGCTATGACGAAATAGAAAAATTCTATGAAGGAGCCGGGAAGATTCCACAGTTCATTATTGACCTGGAAAAAAAGATACAGAAGTACGGGGAGGAGCATGATTTTATCCCTGTCAGCGAAGAGGTGCCGTTTAATGACATACGTGCCTATTTTGGAGTGCCGGAAAATGACCAGATCCTTCTTCTTTGGGATATTGTGGAGGACAGGCTTTATAAGCTGAGAAATTCGCTTGATATCAACGGTGCGCCGAGGATAACCGCGTTATTTGAACCGGCAGTTGATATAAATGCCATGGTTAAGGCGGCAGCGGCGGCAGCGGATGCTGCTCCGGGAAGTCTGACAAGGCATAGCGGCCTGTATCCCTACCGTTTTTCTTATATCATTGAACAGGCGAAAGCATTAGCTTCCCAGCTTACACAGCTTGGAGTCAGTATGCTGTCCGCACTGGAAAAAAATGATGCGGAAGCCCTTTTGCTGCTGACAAATTCTCAGGAAGAGAGCCTGCTGCAGATGACAACCAAAATCAAAGAAAACCAGATTGGAGAAATAGAGAGAAATATAGAGGCGCTTCACATATCGATGGACTCCGCACAGATACGGAAAGACTTCTACGGAAAAAACGCGATAGAATATATGTCTGAAAAAGAGATTTCCGGTTTTGCCACGTCCACCGCCGCTGCCGCATTGAGTGCAATTGGGGGCAGTATGGAATTTGCAGCAGGGATTGCCCGTCTGACGCCCCAGGTAGGCTCACCGTTTGCCATGAAATATGGAGGAGTGGAAATCGGTTCATCCATGGAGGCGGTATCAAGGGGCTACGGTACACTGGCGGGAGTGATGGCACACGTTTCCCAGCAGACCCTTACAATGGCCCAATATGACCGCAGAAAGGCGGATTGGGAACTGCAGGAAAAACAGGCCGAAAAAGAAATGGAAAACCTGGAAAAGCAGATCGCTGAAGCGGAGCTCAGAAAGAAAACGGCGGAACGTGATCTGGATATCCATATCAGGACACTGGAACAGAAAAAAGAAGTGCTGTCCTTCCTGAAAGAGAAATTTACAGGGGCACAGTTATATCAGTGGCTGGCGGCCAGGCTTACGACTACTATGTGGCAGACCTACCAGATGGCGCTGGAACTGGGATTGAGTGCACAGGAGGCCTACCAGTATGAAAGAGATACCGCCGAAACTTTTTTGAAATTTGATTACTGGGATAGCGGAAGGAAGGGGCTGATGGCCGGTGAGAACCTGACGCTGGCGCTTATGCAGATGCAGCAGAGTTATCTGAAGAAGAATGAACGTAGGCTGGAAATTGAGAAGAATATTTCATTCCGCTATATGCTGCCGGATACACTTGAAACGCTGAAGACACAGGGAATATGTCAGTTTGAACTGCCGGAGTCGCTTTTTGCATCAGATTATCCGGGATGCTACCGCAGAAAAATCTTGTCTGTCACAATGACCGTTCCCGCAGTTCTGCCGCCCTATGAGACTGTCAAGGCCACATTGAAACAGCTTTCCAGTCAGATACTGATGAAACCTGATAAAAAAGGGATTGATTATCTCTTCGGCACTACACCGGAAAGCCCCGGGGAAGAGATTGTGAAAAAACAGATAAGAAATGGCGGGAAAATCGCAGTATCCAGGGGTGTGGACGACAGCGGGATGTTTGTATTGGATTTTCGGGATGAGAGATATCTGCCTTTTGAGGGAACAGGAGCAGCGTCTGTCTGGCAGTTGGAGATGCCGCCGGAGTGCAACCATTTTGATATGAATACCATATCGGATATTATTTTGTGCATAAAGTACACGGCACTGGAGGACGAGCAGAGAAGCGCGGGAAGCTTTTATGATTATGTGGCAGGGAAATTAAGACAGAGAGGGTGAAATGGAAGCGAAAAAGCGGAATAGTTGGGATGGGGAAGGAAAAGAAGAGAATCCCTTCCAGATATGGAATGAGGAAGACCTCACAGAGCTGGCAGATGCGGTGAGCAGTGGAGAAACCTATGGAAACAAGTATTTCCGGGTGGAAGATAATATCGCACTGACACAAATCTGGCCGGGGATTGGAAGCGATTATAATAAATTTTCCGGTAATTTTGACGGGAACGGGTATAAGGTGAGCGGGCTGCGGCTGTCCATGGTGAACCGTGAGTGCGGACTGTTCGGCAGTACCAGCTCCACGGCACGAATCACCAATCTGGATATTGAGGGAGAGATATGTGTAAGTCCCGATGACAACTGGTGGGGAATGGCGGTTGGTTCCAACAGGGGATATATTGGTAACTGCAGCTGTAAAGCAAAGATCAGGATTCTGCTGCCGGATCCGGTAAAGGACTGTTATGTGGGCCTGATAGCCGGGAGCAATCAGCAGGGCAGCTTTATCGAAAACTGCCGGGGGACGGCAGAGGTCGCAATAGACAAAGCGGAAGAAAGCGGCCGGGAGCAAAAGACAGATAAACGCATTTACATTGGGGGAGTGACTGCCCTGAATCAGAGCAAAGCTCAGGTGATTGGCTGTGTAACCACGTTAAATGGGGATTTTTCAGGTATTCTGCGCAGTGCGGTGTGTGTTGGAGGAATCACAGCTAAAAACTATAAGAATGGGGTGATTCAGAAGAATACGGTATCAGGAGCCTGGAAACTTCGGAACCGCATCTATGGGCTGGCGGAAGAAAACAAAGGAAAAGTGAGCGGCTGCATCTGCAATGGAACTCTGGAAATTGAGATGGAGGGAGAGGAAGGGCTGATAAATGGAGGAGGCGGGGAGGATAGCGGTGAAGGGATGGCGTATGACGGCCAGGCGGCCGGAAAAGTAATACTTGGAAGTGGGGAAAAGATAACGGCAATGGATGTGGCACAGCTCTGGATCTATGGCAGGCAGCAGGCTGTCCAGAGTACCGGGCCTGTGCTGAAAAAGAGAGGAGAAACGGGATTGAAAAAAACAGATATTTACATTGTGGAGGATTGTCCTTTGATTATAAGGGCAAAAGGGGAGGTTTTCTATAGGACCGTACATCTCTGCCCCGGCGGGTATATTGAAATAAACGCAAATGCGACCCTGGATATAGAGGAACTGAAGCGTGAGACAGCGTTTGACAGAGAAGAAATTGATCAGAATCTGATTCACAGGTCTGAGGATGGAGGGTATTTCCGTAAAATACAGGGACAGGAATATGATATTATAATAACCGGGAACCAGGATGAAGATGAGATGTCTGTAAACAGTGCTGCTGTATCAGGGGGCAACGGAGGCAACGGGGGAAATGGACTGTGCGGAGGAGACGGCGCTGACGGTGGCTATGGATTTCCCGGAGTTCATGGAACGGACGGTGCAGACGGGCCGGATGCCATGATTATTATACGGGACCTGAAGACCCCCATTACCATTCTCAACATAGGAAGTGCCGGAGGTGATGGGCAGGATGGCGGAGATGGCGGTTCAGGTGGAAACGGCGGTAATGGAAGAAAGCCCGGCAGCGGCGGCAGCGGAGGAAATGGAGGAAACGGAGGAAATGGGGGAAACGGCGGAGATGGCGGAAATGTTCAGGTGATGTACGCTTCCACGGCAAATGCCCTGATACAGCATTTCAATCTGCCATCCCCGGGGGGAGAACCGGGGGAGGCCGGAAAAGAAGGTGCTGCCGGGAAACGAGGTATCTGCGAGGATCTTACATGTACGGAGGCGGAGGATGAGGAGACAGACACTGAGTCTGTGACTTGCATTGGCGGAAACCCAGCGAAACCGGGAAAGCCAGGAAGACCAGGCAGACCAGGCAGACCGGGAAAGCCGGGCCTCAAGGGGAAAACATCTGTCACCGCTTATATACCGGAAGAAGGAGGAAAGGAATGATGCGGAGCACAAAAGAGATGAGAAGACGGCTTGAGCTTCTGAGGCAGAACGCAGAGGGCAGGGAGTTGACGCTGGCAGATACTGACTATGCAAAGTGGTATATGGAGAGTCTGGGAGGGGAAGAATTTCTGAAAACGAAATTTCCAAAAGTGTACAAGGCTATACAAAGATCGGCGAATAAGAACGGGCCCCAGGAAGATATTGCCCGGAAGGTCACCGCCAACGCATATAGGCCCTATATGGAGGATAATGCAAAGCAGAGCAGAGATGGGGGGAGCCGGCTGATTTCTGTTAAAGGGGTAGTGGGAGCCACCACCACACCCGAAATAGCAGCAATTTATCTGACCGGCACTCTGGAGAGCTATGACCAGGAGATAGAGGATGAAAGGGAATTATACGATTCCTGTTATGTGAAATTCGAGAGAAACAAAAATCTGGGGGAAGATGAAGTCCAGGCAGAAATGAGCTGTCTGGATGCCGAGGTTACGACATTCAGGACGGAATCTGTAAGGACGATCTGTGACACTACATATATATGCGAAGACGCTGCCATATTACCAAAACACGATGCCGGACCTTTCCTGCTGGTGAATGGCATTGCGGAGAATGTGGTGAAATTTGAGGCTGCCAATCCACGCTCTTATTTCACTCCGCCCCACAAAGTGATAAAAGTTACGTACAAAAATCGGATTAATCCAAATGCAGACTACCCTCAGGACAAAGATCATCCGGAACCATATTCAGAGGTGGAAATAAAGGATGGAAAGGTGGCAACTTATCTTCCTATAGATGGGACGATTTTATTTACTGATGAATATACGCTGGATACGGCGGAAGCAAGCGAAACCCTTGTGACGAAACTTCAATATAAAAATAAGACCATTACTAAATATTCCAATGGAAAGGTGAAGTTTACAAAGGATAAGGAAAATGAACATCTGATCAACTTTTCATTTGACCAGGACTGGAAGCATCCAATCGACGCAGAACTATACACGGTGGACCAGCCGGCACAGCTTCGCTGCAGTTTTTACTGCAGAGTCGTGGATACAAAGAAGCAGCCTGTTGAGATTCCGTTTATTATTAATTCATCGGACAAACCAGGAGAATACTGGGTTGAAAAAGATACGAAGATTCTGATACCGGATATCAGTTTTTCCTGGGGCTGTTTTGGGAAAGATACCAGTATTCGGATGGCAGACAAAAGTGAAAGGATGGTATCCCAGATAAGGCCGGGAGACCGGATCGCATACTTGAACGGCAGCGGTGCAGCAGTGACAACTGTTACGAATGTAATTACAGGATCAGAAGAAAATATGATTTGCATTGAGGCGATGAACGGCAAAAAGATTCTTGTGACGGACAACCATCCAATGCGGACGAAACGGGGCACTGTAATGGCGGCTGAAATAAATATTACGGATGAACTCATTTTTGAGGATGGAAAAGCGGTCCCGATCCGGTTTCTCTATGGGGAGGTGTACAGGGATAAGGTATATAATCTGGAAACCGAAGACGGCTGTTGTGCTGTAATTGCCAATGGGTTTGTCACAGGACAGTGGGAGCCAGAGGATCGGATGCAGCCCTCCAAAGAAGATCGGCCGCTGAGCCGGGAAGTAAAAGAGCTGATTGCGGAGATGGATGCGTTATATCGGGAACTGGGCCTGACGAGAGAAGTATAGAGTAGCTCAAAAAGGCGGCAGGTGAATGAAATGATACCTCTTAAGCAGAAATTGAGGAGTTGTTTGATCTTACACGTTGAAGATGCTGCAATCATACGTGTTTTTACATTTTGCAGACGTATGACTGCGGTTTAGTTAAAGAACTGTAACGCAAATAGGCAGATTTACAATCTGTCTTTTTGTCGTAGTCTGAATAATTAGGAATGATCAATTTTAGTGATTCCTGTGTGATCTGCTATTCGTAAAGGTTTAATCTTTTAGAAGCTCTGTGTGTATTTAAAGCTAACTAACTGACATTGAAGGCTGAATAGTAACGTTATGGTAATGGTTCAGTCTTTCGCTGTCCCGCGAGGTGTTGCCTTGCATTTGCAAGACAAGCCCGGGGCAGCCACGCGCCAGACTGCGTTTTTTGCAGTCTGTGTGCATGCTTTTGTTACTATGAAGCCGAAAGGCTGAATAGTAACATGTTTTGTATGAAAGCTTGGGAGATATGATTGACACGGCTGTGGAAGCGTGATAAAGTATTGGCATCAATAAAAATGTATTTTCTGTTATACATTTCTGATATCCCTGTTCAGGGATGGAATACCCATAAAAACAATTAAATAAACTGCTGTCTGAAAGATATTGAGGTATCAGTCTGTAACGGTTATAATATGAATATAGATAACCAGTATTTCTTTATCCTTCAGATACAGAGAGGAGGAAGGATGAAGAGAGATACTAATGACGGATTCATCATGAGGCCCAAGGTGGATTTCTGTTTTAAGGAACTGATGGAGGATGCAGAGGTACGAAGAGGGTTCATAGCGGCAGTTTTGCACATTTTGCCGGAGGAGGTTGTTGAGTCAACTCTGCTCCCAACACACCTGAGAACCAGATACGAGGAAGATAAGCTGGGGATTCTGGATGTACGTGTGCTTCTAGCCGGTGGGACACAGATTGATATTGAAATTCAGGTCAGTCCGTTTCCGCTGTGGCCGGAGCGTTCCCTGTTCTATCTTTCAAAAGTGTTTACAGACCAGTTGCAAAAGGGTAAGGGATATGAAATTCTGGAAAAATGCGTACATATCGGAATCCTGGACTTCATTTTGTTTGACGCGGAGAAAACTTTTTATTCCTGTTATCATATGAGGGAAGATACCAGTCACCATCTTTATACGGATAAACTGGAAGTCCATATCCTTGAACTGCCTAAACTTAATAGGTATCAATATCCTGAAACAGAGCTTCTGAACTGGGCAAAATTCATGAATGCCGAGAGGCAGGAGGAGTTTGAAGAGATGGCGGAGAAAGATAAATATATTGAAAAGGCATATGAAGCTTTGAAGAATATCAGCGCAGATGACGAGAAAAGGCTGGAATATGAAGCCAGGGAGAAAGCGCTGCGGGACCATAATTATCTTATGAAAAGCAACTGGGAAGCCGGATTGGAAGCAGGAAGGAAAGCTGGTATGGAAGCCGGAGAGAAAATCGGAATAAGTAAAGGCATGGAACAGGGCGAGAGCAGAGTTAATAGACTTGTACAGATGCTGATCGCAAACTCACGTACAGAGGAAATCGAAAAGGCGGTCAGTGACAGGGAATACCAACAGGCTTTGTTCCGGGAATTTCATTTATAAACAGGGCAGCCTTTATAGAACAAAATCTAAAAAAAATACACATTGCTATTTTCCCGACTTTGTTATATTCTTATAATTACCGCGAAAGACTTCCTGGGCCGGCGTGTATCTGAAATTTATTGTGACGCACAGTCTGCTGAAAGAAATATTCAGACACACTCTATGAAAAATAGAACAGTGCAGGAACACAGCAGTGCAGGAACAGAGTCATGGGCGGCAATTGAGATACCAGGCAGAGCCGCACAAGACCCTGCAGTGGAGGAGAATAAGACAGAGGATAAAGGAGGAACCGGCATGTGTGAGAGAACCGTTCGCTTCAGTGAGATCAATGAAATTAAGGAGTTTGTGAGCGCGGCATGCCGATGTAAATTTGACATCGACGTTGTCAGCGGCAGAATCGTGATTGACGCCAAATCCATTCTGGGTATGCTGAGCCTGAACTGGAATGAGGAGCTCCGTGTGGTTTATGATGAACAGGACCCGCATTTCGAGAACGTTTTACAAAAATATATGACCAGTTGAATAAAGTGTATCGAGCTATATAAAATCCCGTCTGCGTATGCAAAAGTATGTGTTCAGACGGGATTTTTCTGTTATACAGGTATAACCAGTTTAGGATGTGCGTTACTATTTTTCCAGCTTTCGGTATTCCTTTGGGGAGAATCCCAGCTTTTTCCTTGTACTTCCCGGCGGGCGTGTTATAATGATAAAATGTAATTGTTCAGTACACGCGCAGTTGCGGACAATGCAGTAAATGCGCAGACCTACGGAATCGTTACGATCAAATACATAAAAATAAAGGAGGCAGATTTTCATGGATATCAAATTGATCATGGCTGTCATTACCATTACGCTGGCGCTTGTTTTCTATACCATAGGTGTTTTTTCAGAGCGAAAGGCACATATCCTGAAGAAACAGCATGTTCTTATCTTCTGGCTTGGCCTCGTCTTCGACACCACAGGAACCACGATCATGAGCTTTATCACAAAGGATGGAGCCGGAGGACAATCAGGCATGGGGCTTCATGGCATTACAGGTGCTCTGGCGATCATTCTCATGCTGTTCCATGCACTGTGGGCTACTTTGGTGCTGGTGAAAAAAGATGAGAAGAAACAGGAGAGTTTTCACAAGTTCAGTATTTTTGTATGGCTGGTCTGGCTGGTACCCTATATTCTGGGTATGTTCATAGGGATGACAGCAGCTTAGGCGGGATGGACTGCTGCGAACCGTAACGAACAGCATTTATTGATCGGGAAAGACAAAATTTCCGGCTTTACAAAAAACAGGAAATGTGCTAGCATGAAATTTATAGTGGAAACACGAGGACGGAGAGAGTATGTGCAGATTCTTCTTTTACAGAGAAGTTCCGTTTGCTGAGAGGAACAAAGAAGACTGTGCAGAAGATGGCTCCTGAGAGGCGCACCGAACTGTAACCTGACACAAGAGGCAGGAGCGGCAAGGCTGCGACAGGTTCCGCCTGTTACAGCGGGAGGGTATGCAGGTACCTGATAAGGTCTGTGTTGTGAGACACAGATGAAAAGAAGTGGTAACACGGGTTGGAATGCTCGTCTTCTCAAAATGAGGGGATGGGTGTTTTTTTTGTTCTTAACTGTAAGGGTACGGAACAGTTACCCGTTGAGAAAGTAAAGGAGATAACAAATGGACAGGAAAAAATATTATATCACAACAGCGATTGCCTACACCTCAGGCAAACCGCACATTGGCAACACCTATGAGGCTGTTCTGGCTGACAGCATTGCCAGATTTAAAAGACAGCAGGGGTACGACGTGTTCTTCCAGACAGGAACTGATGAGCATGGACAAAAGATCGAGATGAAAGCAGAGGAAGCAGGTGTAACCTGTAAGGAATTTGTGGACCGGGTATCCGGGGAGATCAAGAATATCTGGGACATGATGAACACGTCCTATGACAAGTTCATTCGTACCACAGATGACTATCATGAGAAACAGGTACAGAAGATTTTCAAAAAGCTGTATGACCAGGGCGATATCTATAAAGGGCATTATGAGGGGATGTACTGTACTCCATGTGAATCCTTTTTCACAGAATCCCAGCTTGTGGACGGCAAATGTCCGGACTGCGGACGCCCGGTGACTCCGGCAAAAGAGGAGGCATATTTCTTTAAAATGAGCAAATATGCCCAGCGGCTTATCGACCATATCAATGAACACCCGGAATTCATCCAGCCGGTTTCCAGAAAAAATGAGATGATGAACAACTTCCTGCTCCCGGGACTTCAGGACTTGTGCGTGTCCAGAACCTCCTTCAAATGGGGAATACCGGTAGATTTTGACCCGAAGCATGTGGTGTATGTGTGGCTGGACGCCCTGACCAACTATATCACCGGAATCGGATATGATTGTGACGGGGATAGCACAGAGCAGTTTAAGAAAGACTGGCCTGCAGACCTGCACCTGATCGGCAAGGATATTATCCGTTTCCATACCATTTACTGGCCGATTTTCCTGATGGCTCTTGATCTGCCTCTTCCGAAACAGGTATTTGGGCATCCATGGCTTTTACAGGGGGATGGCAAGATGAGCAAATCCAAAGGAAACGTCATTTATGCAGACCAGCTTGTGGACTTCTTCGGAGTGGATGCTGTGCGTTACTTTGTGCTCCACGAAATGCCATTTGAGAACGATGGTGTCATCACTTGGGAGCTTATGGTGGAACGCCTGAATTCCGAGCTGGCAAACACTCTGGGCAATCTGGTAAACCGCACTATCTCTATGTCTAACAAATATTTCGGCGGAGTGGTATCCAGTACAGGTGTGACCGAGCCGGTTGATGAGGAATTAAAGGCAGTTGTCCTTGGCACAAAGAAAAAAGTAGCGGACAAGATGGAGGAACTTCGCGTGGCAGATGCCATCACAGAGATTTTCGCCCTTTTCAAACGCTGCAACAAATATATTGATGAAACTATGCCGTGGGCACTGGCAAAAGACGAGAGCAAAAAAGACCGTCTGGCAGAAGTGCTTTATAATCTGGTTGAAGGTATCTGCATCGGAGCGTCCCTGCTGGAATCTTTTATGCCTGAGACAACAGAGAAGATCCTCTCTCAGTTGAATGCGTCAAAGAGAACCTATGAGGAGCTGGATACCTTCGGTTCCTATCCTTCAGGCAGCAAAGTGACAGAGAAACCGGAAATTCTCTTCGCCCGCCTGGATGTCAAAGAGATCATGGAGAAAGTGGAAGCTATGCGTGCCGCTGAGGCAGCAGCAAACGCACCGGAGGAAGAGACAGAGGAAGAAAAGCCCGTTGTGGATATAGAAACGAAACCGGAAGTGACATTTGATGATTTTATGAAAATGCAGTTCCAGGTGGGAGAAATCATTTCCTGTGAGGAAGTGAAAAAATCCAAAAAACTCCTTTGCTCCCAGGTGAAGATCGGTAGCCAGGTGAAACAGATCGTCTCTGGTATCAAAGCCAGCTATAAGCCGGAAGATATGGTAGGCAAAAAAGTAATGGTTCTGGTTAACCTGAAACCAGCAAAATTAGCCGGGATCCTGTCAGAAGGCATGATCCTGTGTGCGGAGGGGCTGGATGGTGAACTGGCGCTTATGACACCGGATAAGGATATGCCGGCCGGAGCTGAGATTTGCTAAGAGGAATATGAAAAGAAAATGCCGCGGGTTGTGCTGTATCATGGCACATTTCCCGCGGCATTTCGGTATCCCGCCGGAGAAACCCCTGTCTGTTTTTTGAATATCCTGCTGAAATACAGGGGATTTTCATATCCAACCAATGCCCCGATCTCACTGACCGTATAGTCCGTAGTCTCCAGAAGTTCCCTGGCTCTGCGGATCCGGACGGAGGTGAGATACTTAAGGGGCGGGACGTTCATGTACTGCTTGAAGCTGCGGATAAACCAGCAGGTGCTCATATGCTGCTGTCTGGCATAGTCCTCTATTTTTATGTCCCGGTAATAATTTTCGTTAAAGTAATGTATTGCCTTTTCCATCTCTTTTTGAATCCTGTGTCTCTCCCCCGGCCCTTCCATGCGGTGACGGCGCACAAGCAGAAGAAGCTGTTCTAAAAGAAGGGGAAGCAGGTCCTCATAGGCGGGACGGAACACCTGAAGCTCTCGTATCATCTGGAAGAAAAGGTCCCTGTATTCAGAGAAAACACCTGCATACAGAATTTGATTTTGTGCAAACCCGGCCTCCTCCAGGAGGGATTCTGCCCGGCTGCCTGTAAAGTGGACCCAGAAGGCCTCTGGTTTGTCTTTTCCGTAATACACATATTCCTGGCGGACGAAGGGCCGCAGGAGAACCAGGTTCCCCTCACTTACCTCCACTTTCTCCTGACCGATGGTAAACCAGGCACTCCCGGAAGCAATGTAAATAAGCTGGTAATCAGCCCGTCCCTTGGGCCTTAAGGTAGACATGGAGGGACGGGAAATGACTCTGTATACCCCGCTGCTGTTAATGCGCAGGGGGACCTGCATATTTTCTAAATCTGTTTCTGCCTGGTTCAGGTATCCGGTATTTACATACATAAGACGGCACTCCCTCATTCCTTAAAAAATCTCTGGTCACTTTTCTTGATTGGTTATTATTCAGCCTTTCCGCTTCATAGCGGCAAAAGCATGCACACTGACTGCCAAAACCGAAGTCTGGCGCGTGGCTGCCTCAGGATTGCCTTGCAAATGTAAGGCAGCACCCGGCGGGACAGCGGAGGGCTGAACGGTTACCTTGATTGTATCATTTTGTGCATGTTTTGTCTAATACAGGATATGGATTTTGCTGTTGTGTATTTTATAATAGGCAGTATAAAGTGATTGTTCAGCAGTGTTAAACAGTAACTGAACAATTGCCGCAAAAATTATATTTCAGGAGGGCAATGACAAATGATCGTACCCAGATATTATGAAAACCTTCACATGCTGCACGAGAACACCATGCCGAACAGGGCCTACTATATACCTGCCGGCACACAGAGAGATGATCTGTGTGAAAACAGAGAGAATTCCGACAGATTTCAGCTTCTGAACGGCAGCTGGAAATTCAAATATTTTGACAGTATCTATGACTTAAAAGATGAATTTTTCAGAGAGGGATTCAATACAGGAAGCTTTGATGAGATTCCAGTGCCGGGATGCTGGCAGAATTTCGGATATGACAAACACCAGTACACCAACACACGCTACCCATTCCCTATGGACCCGCCGTATGTGCCCCAGGAGAACCCCTGCGGAGCCTATGTACATACTTTTGTCTATGCGGAAAATGAGAATGCACCTAAAGCTTATCTGAACTTTGAAGGCGTGGATTCCTGCTTTTATGTATGGGTGAACGGCAGCTATGTGGGATACAGCCAGGTATCACACTCCACAAGTGAGTTTGACGTGAGCAGCTTTTTAAGAGAGGGTGAGAACACCCTGGCAGTGCTGGTCCTGAAATGGTGTGACGGCAGCTACCTGGAAGACCAGGATAAATTCCGTATGAGCGGCATATTCAGGGATGTATATTTGCTGAAACGCCCTGTTCAGGGAATCTTTGACTATTTTCTTACAACAGACATTGCGCCGGATGGAAAAAGTACGTCGGTTGATGCAGCAGTGACCTTTTTTAATGAGGCAGTACCTGTAAAAGTTTCTGTTTATGATGCGGAGGGAAATTTGGCGGCAGAGAGCAGTCAGGTCTCAGAAGACGGGAAGATCCGCATGACCTTGGAGGATCCGGTTCTCTGGAATGCAGAGGAACCATATCTGTATACCGTTGTACTGGAGGCCGGTGGTGAGGTTATCACAGACCGCATGGGTATCCGGGGAATCTGTACCAAAGACGGAGTGGTTTACATAAATGGAGTAAAAGTGAAATTCCACGGTACCAACCGCCACGACAGTGACCCTGTTACAGGATTTACCATCAGTCTGGAACAGATGAAGAAAGATTTACAGCTCATGAAGGAGCATAATATCAACTGCATCCGTACCAGCCATTATCCAAATGCGCCGCAGTTCTATCAGCTCTGCGACGAATACGGTTTTTTTGTTATAGATGAGGCGGACAATGAGAGCCACGGAACTGCGGATATCTATATGGAGGACGATTCCTGGGAGGAGAGAGCATCCAGATGGAACCATGCCATTGCAGACAACCCGGCTTTTACAGAGGCCACTGTGGACAGGACACAGCGCTGTGTTCACAGGGATAAGAACCGCCCCTGCGTGGTGATCTGGTCCATGGGAAACGAATGTGCATATGGATGTACATTTGAGGCGGCGCTTGCCTGGACAAAGGAATTTGACCATACAAGATTGACACATTATGAGAGTGCCCGCTATACGGCAAAAGATAAAAAATATGATTATTCCAACATAGATCTGCACAGCCGCATGTACCCGGCCATTGAGGAAATCCATCAGTATTTTGCAGAGAATCCCGACAAGCCCTATGTTATGTGCGAATACTGTCATGCAATGGGCAACGGCCCCGGTGACTTTGAGGACTATTTCCAGGTTGTCCAGCAGTATGACGGCGCTTGCGGCGGCTTTGTTTGGGAATGGTGCGACCATGCCATTTACATGGGCAAGACCATTGAGGGTAAAAAGAAATACGCATACGGCGGCGACCATATGGAATACCCCCAGGACGGCAATTTCTGTATGGACGGCCTGGTGTATCCTGACCGCACACCTCACACCGGACTTCGGGAGTTTAAGAATGTACACCGGCCGGCCAGAGTGGTCTCTTTTGACCAAGAGAAAAAAGAGGCAGTGCTGCACAATTACATGGATTATGTAAACTTAAAGGATTATCTCTATATTACCTACAGCGTAAACTGTGACGGTGCAGTCATTGGGGAAGGATGTATCTGTCCTGACAATATGCCGGATATCAGCGCACACAATGAGGGTGTCATTGTACTTGACTACCAGGTGCCAAAAGCCGGAAAATGTTACCTGAAACTGGAATATCATCTGCAGAACGCAACAAAATTCCTGCCGGAAGGCTTTAAACTGGGCTTTGATGAAGTACAGCTTCAGACAGAGGATATGAGAAACCAGAAGGCAGTGAAGATACTGGAAGTGACAGAGGAATCAGGGGAAACAGGCAAAGAGGCAGGGCAGCCGCCTGTATTCAGCGTAGCCCAGGATGACAGGAACCTGTTTGTGAGCACAGACAAATTCTCCTACACCTATGATAAGCTTACCGGATTATTCTCTGAACTTAGTTATGTAAACTGTAAAGTGCTGGAGCGTCCAATGGAATACAACATTTGGAGAGCGCCCACGGACAATGACAGAAACATTAAAAACATCTGGAGAAAGGCAAAATACGACAAGATTGTGGCAAGAGCCTACCGCACGGACTACACGGTCCTGGAGGAGGAAGTGCAGATACACACGGTTCTGTCCGTTTCAGCGGTCATCATCCAGAGAATTCTGGATATTGATGCCACGTGGACTATCCGTGCCAACGGAAGGATCGACGTAAAGCTGGATGTGAGAAAAGATCCGGAATTCCCGGAACTTCCCAGATTCGGTCTTCGCCTGTTCCTGCCCCGTGATATGGCAGACATCACATATTATGGATTGGGCCCTGTGGAAAGCTATCAGGACAAACGAAAAGCCAGCTATCATGATGAGTTCCATGCAAATGTAAAAGACCTGCATGAGGATTATATCCGCCCGCAGGAAAACGGCAGTCATGATGAATGTGATTATGTAAAGGCCGAAGGCAGCAGGATCAGTCTGGCAGCAGTAAGTGCGGACACCTTTGCTTTTAACGCGTCTGTATACACACAGGAAGAGCTTACGGAGAAGGCACATAACTATGAGCTGAACGCTTCTCCTTATACGGTGCTCTGTCTGGATCACCGCCAGAACGGAATCGGTTCCAACAGCTGCGGCCCCAGACTTCTGGAGCAGTACCGCTTTGCTGAAAATGAATTTACCTTTGCAATCAGCCTGCTTCCGGTGGTAAAATAATAAAATAACTGAACATATGAAATGGGGATGCGGACGGCCGACTCTGCGGGACAGCAGAGACGGCGGCCGGCAGCCCCATTTTCGTACGTGAAATTTTCAGCAGCGGAGGCTTTGAACTGTGAAGGAGGATACTATGTGCAGCAGGATTGAAATGGAAGGCCCTGTTTATAATACACGGGATCTGGGAGGGTATACAGGAAAGGACGGCAGGACCATCAGACCCCGCCGCCTGTTAAGAAGCGGTGCCCTTGGAAAATGTACAGAGTCTGATATCAGGCGCTTGACAGAGGAGTATGGATTGAAAACAGTGGTGGACTTAAGGACAAACGGCGAGAAGACAGAACTTCCGGACCCGGAGATAAAAGGGGTAGAATTCATACATGATCCTCTTTTAAGTGACGCCATGCTGGGAATCACCAGGGAGGGCCAGGAGCAGGCGGACAGTCTTTCCGCCATGATCCTGGAACTGCTCAAAGAGGCGGAAAACCATCCCAAGGAAAAGATGGAAAAAATTTACCTGGCGCTTGTCTCAGATGACTTTTCCGTCACCGGACTGAAACATTTTTTTGATATCCTTTTAGCTCAAAAAGAAGGGGCTGTCCTCTGGCACTGCTCTGCGGGAAAGGACAGGGTAGGCACAACTGCGGCCCTTCTGCTGACCGCGCTGGGCGTGGACCGGGAGGTGATCATTCAGGATTATCTGCTGACAAACGGATATCTGGAGCCGGAGACAGAGGCCATGATCGCAAAAGTCGCCGCAAAGGTTCCAAATGAGCGCATTCTCAACGGAATCCGCATTTTAAACGGAGCGGAGAGAAGTTACATAGAATCTATGTTTGCCGAGACAGAGAGACAGTGTGGGAGCACAGAGGTATACCTGCAGGAACGGCTGGGACTTACGGATGAGAAAAGAGAGATGCTGAGGGAAATGTATCTGGTGTAGAGGACAGAGAAAAGCAGCAGATGTATGATACCATGCGCTGGGTGAAGCGGTATGGTCAGTCTGCTGCTTTTTTCGTGCAGTTTTAGCAATTCTTACGTATCACCTTGCAGGGGTTTCCCACAGCGACACTGTTATCCGGAATTGATCTTGTCACAACACTTCCCGCGCCGATCACCACATTACTGCCTATAGTTACACCGGGCAGGATCACGGCGCCGCCGCCACATTATCACCTATTATGACAGGAGCAGTCCTGGTCTTGCAGAAAGAGAAACTGCCGTCCTCCTTTAACGGACCAAAACGGTCTGCCGCGTTGGTGGGATGAAAGGCAGTGTAAATCTGTACATTGGGGGCGATCAGCGCATTGCTGCCAATTTCAACCCTGTTGTCATCCAGAAAGATACAATTCATATTCACTTCACAGTTATCTCCGAAGTAAATGTTGTTCCCATAATCCACATAAAAAGGCGCGGTGATCCACAGATTGTCACCCCGGCCGCCCAGAAGACGGTTCAGTATGCAGTCTTTTTCTTCCAGATTCTCGGACGGAAGAGCATTGTACTCCCGAATCAAATTTTTAGCCAGGTGCCATTGTTCTAAAAGCTCAGGGTCCCCGCAGTCATACAGTTCTCCGGCCAGCATTTTTTCGCGTTCTGTCATTTTACTATCCTCCATAGAGTTTTGCTGTGATATTTCAGCAGAGAGATGATATTTTCCGTATTTTTAATTATAAGTGCTCTATGTATATTATTCAATAAAAAGTCAAGCTCTTTATCTTAATAAAAAAGCCTGTCATTAATCCCGGACAGCACGCTGGATTCTGCCGAAAACGGCTGACAGGAATATTTTACAAATTTATCATTGACAGTTCAAAAACAATCAGTTATAGTATCCATTAATAAGAGGGAGTAGCTGGCGCCGTTGGCGTTTGCGATATCGTCAATCTCGATGGGAGAAATCCCGTCCGTATCGTGATGAAACAGCGAGACTTTTATTGCATGCTTGTTGTGCAGTAAAAGCCTCGCTTTTTTGCGTTACAGGCCATGAAAAACATTGGTCCGGGCAGAGCGTACCGGCAAAACGGTATGAAAGAGGTTTTTAAAAAGCACACTAGAGATAAGCAGTATGTACCCGTAACCGTACAGACCTGCCAAATAGTTACACGTATCCACACATGGAACCGGGGCAGCACATAAAGGTTCCGCAAACAACGTTTGGAGGAGAGCAAATGAAAGAATTTTATCAAATGTCGAGGACAGAGGCGCAGAAAACAATTAACGGAAGTACGCAGCCGCTGACAAACGAACAGATCAAGGCCAACCAGGAGAAATACGGTCCCAATGCTCTGACGGAAGAGAAGAAAAAGTCTATTCCGCAGATTTTTCTGGAGCAGTATAAGGATTTTCTGGTCATCATACTGGTGGTGGCGGCCATTGTTTCCGGTGTTCTGGGAGAGATGGAAAGCGCCATTGTTATTTTGGTAGTTATCACCATGAACGCCATACTGGGGACAGTGCAGACCGTGAAAGCGGAGCAGTCTCTTGACAGTCTGAAAGCCATGTCAGGGCCGGAGGCAAAGGTTCTGCGAAACGGAGATGTGATAAAGATACCCTCTGACCAGGTCACAGTCGGTGACATTGTCATGCTGGAAGCTGGTGACTATGTACCTGCTGACGGTCGAATCCTGGAAAACGCCAGTCTAAAAGTAGATGAGAGCGCGCTTACAGGTGAGAGCCTGGGTGTGGATAAGACTGAAGATCCCATTGAAGGTGAGGTGCCTCTGGGTGACAGAACTAATATGGTATTCTCGGGAAGTTTTGTCTCCTACGGGCGGGGCTCTTTTCTTGTAACCTCCATCGGTATGGAGACTGAGGTTGGTAAAATTGCCAAACTGCTGAAAACCACATCGGAGAAAAAGACACCGCTGCAGATGAACCTGGACCAGTTTGGCCAGAAACTGTCCATTATAATCCTGATTTTCTGCGGTATTTTGTTTGGAGTCAGCGTTTTCAGGGGAGAATCCTGGGGAGAGGCATTCCTGTTTGCCGTGGCACTTGCTGTAGCAGCTATACCGGAGGCACTCAGTTCGATCGTCACCATTGTTCTTTCCTTCGGAACCCAGAAGATGGCAAGGGAACATGCCATTGTACGGAAGCTTCAGGCAGTGGAAGGGCTGGGAAGTGTATCCATTATCTGCTCAGACAAGACAGGTACCCTGACCCAGAATAAGATGACTGTGGAATATTACTATGTGGAGGGCCGTGAAATCTCCGCAGAAAACATTGACCTGGATGATCCGGCTCAGAAACAGCTCCTCCGCCATAGTATCCTCTGCAATGACTCCACCAACAAAAACGGCGAGGAGATCGGAGACCCCACGGAGACCGCTCTTATCAATCAGGGCGATAAACTGGGACGTCCCGCAGAGGTAGTGCGTGACAAATACCCCAGATGCAGTGAGGTGCCCTTTGACAGCGACCGTAAAATGATGTCCACCCTTCATAATTTGAGAGAGGGTGCCACCATGATCACAAAAGGTGCGGTGGATGTTCTTTTAAACCGTGTCTGTTCCATCCAGAAAAATGGTGAGATAGTGCCCATTACAGAGGAGGACCGCACTGCCATTGAGAACCAGAACAGGAATTTCTCCGAAAATGGTCTCCGTGTTCTGGCATTTGCTTATAAGAGGGTGGAAAGCGGTAAACAGCTCTGTACGGATGATGAAAAGGATTTGGTATTTTTGGGACTCATCGCTATGATGGATCCGCCCCGTGAGGAGTCAAAGGCGGCGGTTGCGGAATGTATCAGCGCCGGGATCAAACCTATCATGATCACAGGTGACCACAAGGTGACCGCAGCGGCTATCGCAAAACGTATCGGTATTCTGAAGGATGAATCAGAGGCCTGTGAGGGTGCTGTGATCGAAAATATGACGGATGAGGAACTGCAGGACTTCGTGGAAGGTATTTCCGTCTACGCGCGTGTTTCACCGGAACATAAAATCCGCATTGTCAGGGCATGGCAGGAAAAGGGAAATATCGTTTCTATGACAGGGGACGGCGTCAATGACGCTCCGGCTTTAAAACAGGCTAACATCGGTGTGGCTATGGGTATTACGGGAACTGAGGTTTCCAAGGATGCCGCATCTATGGTTCTTACAGATGACAATTTTGCCACGATTGTAAAAGCAGTAGAAAACGGAAGAAATGTCTATAAGAATATAAAAAGCGCTATCCAGTTCCTGCTCTCAGGTAACTTTGCAGGAATCCTTGCAGTTTTATATGCATCCCTTGCAAATCTTCCCGTACCGTTTGCTCCCGTGCATCTGCTGTTTATCAACCTGCTGACAGACAGCCTTCCAGCCATTGCATTGGGACTGGAGCCTCATACAAAAGATGTTATGAAGGAAAAACCCCGTCCCATGAATGAGTCCATACTGACCAGGGATTTTCTCTCCTATATTGGGACCGAAGGTCTTGTGATCGGTATTATGACTATGATCGGCTTTTATATTGGATATCAGCAGAGTACGCTTCTGGCTATGACAATGGCATTCGGAACCCTGTGTACGTCCAGGCTGGTTCATGGGTTTAACTGTAAATCTGCAAAACCTGTTTTATTTACAAGGAAATTTTTTAATAATATTTACCTTATCGGTGCATTTGTGTTAGGATTAATATTGATCACCTCTGTGCTGATGATTCCGGGACTGCATAAAATTTTCAGCGTGCAGACACTGGATATTGCACAGCTTTTCACTGTGTACGGACTTTCCATTGCCAATCTGCCTGTTATCCAGGCCATGAAATGGATCCGTGCCAGAATGAAAAAGTAAAGAGGGGAGAAGGAGAGGAGAAGTATGAACCTGAATAAAAAAGATATGAAGAATTTAATGCTTCTGATCCTGTTTGCCGTGGTTGTCTACGTGGGAATACAGAAGGCGGATGTACTGTTGGTTTTCCTGCGCTTTCTGGTTGGGATCGCCTATCCTTTCCTTCTGGGAGCTGCCTTTGCCTTTGTGCTGAATGTTCCCATGAGCTTTATGGAAAAGAAACTTTTCGGCAGTGCCGAGAGCAAAGGAAAGAGGAAGAAGCTGGGCAGGCCGTTAAGCCTGATCTTGTCGCTCATACTGGTTGTGGGCATCGTGCTGGTTGTCATTCTGGTGGTGGTTCCGGAAATGGGGCAGACCTTTATGAGTGTCAGTGCGAGTATAGAAGCTGCCATTCCAAGGCTTCAGACCTGGGCTGTGGACACCTTCCACGACAATAAACAGATAGCAGAATGGATACAGAACCTGGAATTTGACTGGAATTCCATAATTGGAGCCGCAGTTGACTTCCTGAAAAACGGCGCCGGAAATGTTCTCAACTCCACAGTTGCCATGGCCCGTACAGTAGTAAATGTACTTATGAACTTTTTTATCGCTCTTGTGTTTGCCGTTTATATTCTTCTGCAGAAGGAGAAGCTGACGGTTCAGATCCGGAAAGTTTTCTATGCGTTTCTGACGGCAAAAGTAGTGAAGAAGGTACTGGATGTATGTTCTCTCAGTTACAGGACCTTTGCCAATTTTGTTACAGGGCAGTGCCTGGAGGCTGTGATCCTGGGAACTATGTTTTTCGTATCCATGACACTGCTCCGGTTCCCGTATGCCATGCTGATCGGGATACTGATCGCGTTTACAGCTTTGATCCCTATTTTCGGGGCATTTATCGGCTGTGTTGTGGGGACTTTTCTGATCCTTGTAGTGGACCCCATGAAGGGGCTGGCCTTTATTGTGTTGTTTCTGGTACTGCAGCAGGTTGAGGGCAATCTGATCTATCCTCATGTGGTCGGCAACTCAGTGGGGCTGCCCTCTATCTGGGTGCTGGTGGCAGTGACTGTGGGCGGCAGTTTGATGGGGGTTGTGGGCATGCTGATCTTCATACCGCTCACCTCCGTAGTCTATGCGCTGTTCCGCCAGACAGTTTACAAGAAGTTGAAGGAGCGGAATATCCATGATATTTGAGACACATGCACATTACGATGACGAGGCGTTTGACAAGGACAGGGACAGCCTGCTTCCTTCCTTGGCAAAGCACGGAATCGAGAAGATCATCAATGTGGGCGCCAGCCTGCGGGGAGTGGCCGATACGGTTAGGCTTACAGAGAAATATCCCTTTGTGTACGGTGCCGTAGGCGTTCACCCCGACGAGATAGGAACCCTTGATGAGGAGAAAATGAAATGGCTCAAAAGTCTGTGTGACCTTCCAAAGGTGGTAGCAGTGGGGGAGATCGGACTTGATTATTATTGGGACAAGGAACACCATGATATTCAGAAAAAGTGGTTCGTCCGCCAGATGGATCTGGCAAAAGAGACAGAACTTCCCATTATAGTCCACAGCCGTGATGCGGCAAAGGATACGCTGGACATCATGAAAGCCGAGAGAGCAGACAATTTAAAAGGCGTGATCCACTGTTATTCCTACTCAGTGGAACAGGCAAAGGAATACATGAATATGGGGTATTATCTTGGCGTGGGCGGAGTTGTCACCTTCAAGAACGGAAAACGGCTGAAAGACGTGGTGGAATATGCGCCGCTGGAATATCTGCTGTTGGAGACAGATGCCCCGTATCTGGCGCCGGAGCCGTACAGAAGGCACAGAAACTGTTCGGCCTATCTGACTTATGTGGCGGAAGAGATAGCCAGGATAAAAGGCGTTTCCTATGAAACCGTGGTGGATGTGACCAGGGAAAACGCCGGGAAGCTGTTTGGCATATAATAACAGTGATCAAGAGGACATTGTAAAAAATGTAATTTACAATGTCCTCTTGATTTTTTGTATACCGATTGGTATAATAATAGGCAGAACAAATGATGGAAATGAAAAAACAAAAGATAGATACAATGCAGAACAGCCGGGAGGCAGTTATGGATAATAAAGAATTGATATTAAAGTCAGCGCTGGATTTGTTTTATGCCAAGGGGTATGACGCTGTGGGCGTCCAGGAAATCGTGGATAAGGCCGGAATTTCCAAGCCAACTTTATATTATTATTTTGGAAGCAAGCTGGGATTGCTGCAGAATCTGCTGGAGGATACCAGGAGTTTGAAAGCAGGCTTATTGATATTGCCAGACCGGGAGAAAGTCTTCCCGGGGTGCTTTATCAGGCAGCAAGGACATTTTTTGACTATGCGGCTTCCAATCAAAAATTCTACTTATTCATGCTGTCTCTGTTTTATTCCGGAAGAGAAAATGAGGCCTATAAAACGGTTTCACCTCTTATTGAGAGGTATTATAAGATCATTGTGAAGATATTTGAGGACGCGTCCTCCCAACTGGGGAACATGCGGGGGCGGCAGGAATTATTTGCCGTGGGTTTTACAGGTGTGCTCAACCATCATATTATGACAGTGAGCTACGGTCTTTCCGAAGATGAAAAATTTGAAATTTCTGATGAGACCACATATGAAATCGTGCATCAGTTTATGTATGGGATATATTCGTAGTCAAGGAATGGCGTTCCTGCATGGTTTGTCTGGGCCTGTTGTTTTTGACAGAGCCGGAAAAGGAGGAAATGAAAATGGCAAAATGGTATGAAGAGGCAGTATTTTACCATATGTACCCGATTGGGATGACTGGCGCTCCCAGGGTGAATAAAGACGAAGGCGTTGTACACCGCTTCGCGGAACTGGAAAAATGGCTGCCGCATCTTGCAGACATTAAGGCAACGGCAATCTATATCGGACCGCTGTTTGAGTCCACCACCCACGGTTACGACACCAGAGATTATAAGCTGGTGGATCAGCGGCTTGGGGATAACGAAGATTTTGCCCGGTTTGTGGAAAAGGCACACCAGATGGGAATCAAGGTTGTGGTGGACGGTGTGTTCAATCACACAGGAAGAGAGTTCTTTGCCTTCCGGGATATCCAGGAGAACCGGGAAGGCTCCAGGTACTGCGGATGGTACAAGGGAATCAATTTCGGATGGAACAATCCCTACAATGACGGATTTTCCTATGAGGCATGGAGAAACTGCTTTGAGCTTGTCAATTTGAACCTGCAGAATCCGGAGGTGAAAGGATATCTTTTGGATGTGATCGATTTCTGGATCGATACATTTGATATCGACGGTATCCGTCTGGACTGTGCGGACTGTCTTGACTTTGGATTCATGGAGGATATGCGCAGACGTACTGGGGAGAAAAAGGAAGACTTCTGGCTCATGGGAGAAGTTATCCACGGTGATTACAGCCGCTATATCCAGGACGGAGAGAAAATGCTGCACAGCGTTACAAACTATGAGCTTCACAAAGGCATTTATTCCGGACATAATGACCACAATTATTTCGAGATCGCCCATACCATACGAAGAGAATTTGAGGAGAATGGGGGAATCTACAGGGGAATGAAGCTGTATTCCTTTGTTGACAATCACGATGTAGACCGCATTTACAGTAAGATCAATGTGAAGGAGCATATTTTCCCGATCTACACACTGCTGTATACATTACCAGGAATTCCATCCATCTATTACGGATCTGAATGGGGGATCGAGGGAAGCAAAAATAACGGCGGTGACGATGCGCTCAGACCGGCTGTGGATATCAGTGAAGCGCTGGAAGAGCAGAAAGATTCCAAGATCATGCTTTGGGTCAAAACACTTGGGGAAATGCATGAAAAGTATAAAACCTGTCTTGCAGAGGGCAGATACAGGGAACTGCTGCTGACCAACAGACAGTTGGCATTTATGCGTTTTACTGAGGAAGAAGGCCTGATCACAGCAGTGAACAATGATGAGGAACCGGCACAGGTGAGCATCCCGGTGCCAATGGAAAATAAACATTATGTAAACCTTTTGACCCAGGAGGAAGCAGAGCCGGAGAACGGTCGGCTGAATTTTACCATAGAAGCAGCAGGCAGCGTCCTGCTGGAAATCCGTAACAGTACAGAAGACTGAAATATTGCAGTCAGCTAAAATGTTACAGAAATCCTGCAGCAGGATCAAAGTGCTGTAAAATCAGAGGAAAACAAAGGGGAAGGACTTATGGCTAAAGGAAAAACAATGAGGTTCTCGGAGATGGACCGCTATTTATTCGGGGAAGGGACACATTATGAAATCTATAAGCTGATGGGTGCACATCCTACAACACAGCGGGGTAAGGACGGCGTGTATTTCGCCGTCTGGGCTCCTCATGCAGAATCCGTGTCTGTTGTGGGGGATTTCAACAAATGGGATCCCGACAAAAACGTGATGAAATGTGACAACGACATGGGCATTTACCAGCTCTTCGTACCCAAAGTGCGGGAAGGAGATCTGTACAAATTCTGCATCACCACATACAAGGGCAAGCTTCTCTTTAAGGCAGACCCTTATGCCAACTATGCGGAGCACCGTCCGGGCACGGCCTCCTGTGTGTATGATATCTCCAGGTTTAAATGGGGAGACTCCGTCTGGATGAAGAAGCGTCAGGAGTTCAATGAAAAGAAGGATGCCATGTCCATCTATGAACTGCATCCTGGCTCCTGGAAAAAACATCCGTTAAAGGACGGAGATGAGGATGGATTTTACAATTACAGAGAGCTGGCGCATTCCCTGGCTGACTATGTGAAAGAGATGGGGTATACCCATGTGGAACTGATGGGGATTGCAGAGCACCCCTTTGACGGTTCCTGGGGATATCAGGTTACAGGATATTATGCACCCACTTCCAGGTATGGTACCCCTGAGGACTTCCAGTATTTTGTGAATTACATGCATAAAAATAAAATCGGCGTGATCCTTGACTGGGTGCCGGCACATTTTCCGAAGGATGCCCACGGACTGGCTGATTTTGACGGAACCCCTACATATGAGTATGCAGATCCAAGAAAAGGGGAGCATCCGGACTGGGGGACAAAAGTTTTCGATTACGGCAAAAATGAGGTGAAGAACTTCCTGATCGCCAACGCGCTTTTTTGGATACAGGAATATCACATTGACGGGCTTCGTGTGGATGCAGTGGCCTCCATGCTGTATCTGGATTATGGAAGAGAGGCAGGGCAGTGGATACCGAACAAATACGGTGAGAACAAGAACCTGGAAGCGATTGAATTCTTTAAGCACCTGAACTCCGTAGTCCTTGGGAAAAACAAAGGTACTGTCATGATCGCCGAGGAATCCACAGCATGGCCAATGGTGACGGGCAAGCCTGAGGAAGGCGGTCTGGGATTCAGTCTGAAATGGAATATGGGATGGATGCACGATTTTCTGGAATATATGAAGCTTGACCCATATTTCCGCAAATATAATCACCATAAGATGACGTTCTCCATGAGTTACGCCTACAGTGAGAAGTACGTCCTTGTATTGTCTCATGATGAGGTTGTGCATCTGAAGTGCTCTATGATCAACAAGATGCCCGGACTGGGACAGGACAAGTTTGAGAACCTGAAAGCCGGATACAGCTACATGTTCGGACATCCGGGTAAAAAGCTGCTGTTCATGGGACAGGAATTCGGCCAGTTCCAGGAGTGGAGCGAGGCCAGGGAACTTGACTGGTTCCTGCTGGCAGAACCGGAACATGAGCAGCTTCAGGCTTATGTGAAGGAATTGCTTGCTCTGTATAAGAAGTATCCAGCCCTCTATGCCAATGATGACAATGAACAGGGATTTGAGTGGATCAATGCGGATGACGCGGCGAGAAGTATATTCAGCTTTATCAGGAAGTCTCCCACAGGAAGGAATAATCTGTTATTTGTCATCAATTATACACCGGTTGCCAGAGAGGATTATCGGGTTGGGGTGCCTAAGAGAAAGCAGTATAAGCTGATCCTGAACAGCAAAGACCCTAAATTCGGCGGGGATACGCCGGTGGAGCAGACGGTTTATAAGGCTGTGAAGAAAGAATGTGACGGCAGGGATTACTCCTTTGCTTATCCACTTCCGGCATATGGGGTGGCTGTGTTCTTATATTAGAGCAGACATCATTCCCGGGACAATGGCCTGTGAACAGCAAAAGGAGACAGAATAAAAGAGTCATCCCGAAACATAGAACATGGATTGCCGGCGTATAATCGTGTATAATGGACGTATGAAAATAATACAGGACAGAAGCGAGGAAAAATTATGCAGATCCTAGACATGCACTGCGACACCATCAGCAAAATCCGTCAGATGAAAAAAGAGGGAGAACACATTAGTCTGCGCCAAAATCCACTCAGTGTAGATTTGGAGAAAATGAGAGAAGGCGGCTGTACTTTGCAGACCTTTGCTATTTATGTCAACTGGAAGGAAGAGCCGGACGCGGCAGAGGCGGCAAAAGATATCCTGAATATCTTCCGGCAGGAGATGGGTCAGAATGCAGATATGATTTCCCAGATCACAACCTACAGCCAACTGGAAGAAAACATTAAGGCGGGCAGAATGTCCGCGCTGCTTTCTCTTGAGGAGGGCGCCATATACCAGGAATCGGCGGATACGCTCAGGTGGTTCTGGGAACAGGGCGCCAGAATGGCAACCCTGACCTGGAACTATGAAAATGATCTTGGCTATCCAAACTGTATGGGGGATCCCTTTACCCAGAGGATCTGGAGCTGGGGTGAGGAACGGGGGTTAAAGGAGAAAGGCCTTCAATTTCTGGAAGAGTTGGAGCATTTGCATATGCTGGTAGATGTATCCCATCTCTCCGACGGCGGATTCTGGGATGTGGCCAGACATGCCACCCGCCCCTTTCTTGCCAGTCATTCCAATGCAAGGGGACTGGTCAAAGGTGCTGCCAGAAACCTTACAGATGAGATGATCCGCGCTTTAGCAGGCCGGGGCGGTGTCATGGGGCTGAATTATGCCGTCTCCTTTATGCGCCCCGACTGGAAGCCGGGTGAGGACGGAACAACTGTGAAAGAGATCATTCGGATGGCTGAGTATATTCTGAACATCGGCGGTTCCGAATGCCTGGGCCTGGGCAGCGATTATGACGGCATCCTGGAACTGCCTGAGATATCCCACTGCGGCCGTCTTCAGTTTCTTGCGGAGCAAATGGAAAAGTACGGTTTTACATACAGTCAGGTAGAAAAGATCATGGGCGGTAATGTAAAGAGATTCCTGAAAGAAAACCTGGACTGAAATCCGGGGACTATCTCCAAAGAGGCCCGCGCATGATACCGGACATAACACAAAATCCGGCTGCGCCTGCGTCCAGTACATCCTTTATGTTGTCAGGATTGATCCCGCCAATGGCATATACAGGTATCCGGACTGCCGTGCACACATTTTTCAAAAAAGGGATTCCTCTGGCGGGAAGCCCTTTTTTGCAGTCCGTCAAAAAGATATGGCCGGCCGTCACATAACCGGCGCCCATCCTTTCGGCCGCGACAGCTTCTTTTACGGAATGGACGGACACGCCTACCGTATCAAAACCCTCCAAAACGTTTCCCTTATCACTGAGACTGCAGAAGCCGGAGAAAGGTAAATGAACAGCAGAACACGCAAGTCTCTGTGCAGTCTCGATCCGGGAGTGCAGAATGCAGGCTACACCGTATTTCCTGCATATTTTCTGGACCTTTTCTGCCAGTTCCAGATATTCTGAAGCCTCCAAGTCTTTCTCCCTCAGTATGATTCCTCTGGGCTTCTTAGCGGCAACCCTCTCCACCTGCGCCAGAAAAGGTCCGTCACAGAGATGACGGTTCGTCACTGCCAGCATGTTCCCATATGGAAACATATCCGAAAGTCCGTTTGATGATCTAAACAAACACATAGTCATTCATGACCGGCTGCATTCCCTTTTTCAAAACAGCCTGGTAAACTTCCTCAACTCCCCTGTCATCAGAAATCTCAAACTGGTCATCCCCTTTATCCTCCAAATCTTCCACATGACTCCCCACTCCTGTACTGACGCCTGCGGAAATTTTGGTGGCTGCGATGGTGATCACATGATCGCGGAATCCAGCCCGTTCCCTTGTAGAGATTGTAATTCCGGCAAAGGGCATAAAAAGCCGGTAGGCTGTGATCACCTGAAGAAGCTGCGGCTCATGTACATCTTTGGGATTGATCTTGTCATTATTGATGATGGGCCGCAGTCTCGGGCAGGAAAAGGAAATTTCAGCCTGCGGGTACTTCCTCTGCAGAAGCCATGCGTGCATGCCTGTGGCAAATGCGTCCTTTCTGAAATCATCTAATCCCAGGAGCGCTCCGAAGGCAACGCCTCTCATTCCGCCCTTCAGCGCCCGTTCCTGCGCGTGGAACCGGTAAGGGAAAACTCTCTTATGTCCGGCAAGATGGAGCGTTTCATATTTGTCAGAATTGTAAGTCTCCTGAAACACTGTTACATAATCAGCGCCGCATTTGTGAAGGTAAGCATATTCATCACTGTTCATGGGATAGACTTCCAGTCCCACCATTTTAAAATATTTCCGGGCGATCCTGCAGGCTTCCCCCAGATACGCCACGTCACTTTTGGCACGGCTTTCACCTACCAGTATCAGGATTTCTTCTAATCCTGTTTTGGCGATGGCAGCCATTTCCTGGTCGATCTCTTCCGGGGTCAGCCTTGCCCTGCGTATATGGTTATGGCAGTTAAAACCACAGTAAATGCAGTGGTTTTCGCAGTAATTTGAGATGTAAAGCGGTGTAAAGAGGTTGATGCAGTTTCCAAAGTGCTTTCTTGTCTCAGCCTGGGCAGCCTGTGCCATTTCCTCCAGAAAAGGTTCTGCGGCGGGGGAGAGAAGAGCGGCGAAATCCTCCGGAGTCCGTATATCATGGGACAGTGCAGTGCGCACATGAGTTTCCGTAAAAGTGTTGGGATCATAATGATCCATGGCATGTATCACCTTGTTCAGAATATCAGAGTCCAGGGCTTCCATACCGTCCATATATTCCATATGATCTGTTCTGCGTGCAGTCATTTTTCTATCCTCCTTTATTGTTCCAGAAATCCGGTGAGCGGGGAGGAGGCGCTGGCGCTGCCGTTTATGATCCGTCCAAGGCCGGAGAGATAAGCAGTGCGGCCGGCCTCAACTGCCTTTTTAAAGGCCTCCGCCATAGCCGGGATATTGCCTGCAGTGGCAATGGCTGTGTTTGCCATCACTGCGGCTGCGCCCATTTCCATAGCTTCACAGGCCTGGGAGGGACGGCCGATCCCTGCGTCCACGATAATGGGAAGATCGATCTCCTCGATAAGTATTTTTATGAACTCTTTTGTGCATAATCCTTTATTGGTGCCAATAGGAGAACCCAGGGGCATAATACAGGCGGCACCGGCATTTGCCAGATCTCTGGCGGCATTTAAGTCAGGATACATATAAGGCATGACGATAAAGCCCTCGTTTGCCAAAAGCTCTGCGGCCCGTATGGTTTCCTGATTGTCAGGGAGCAGATATTTGGAGTCACGGATGACTTCAACCTTTATGAAGTCCCCGCAGCCTAATTCCCTGGCCAGACGCGCGATCCTCACTGCTTCATCGGCTGTTCTTGCCCCGGATGTGTTGGGAAGAAGGGTAACGTTATCCGGGATATGCTCCAGGATGCTGGCAGTACCGCTGTTGGCTCTGCGCACGGCCAGCGTGATGATCTCAGCGCCGGCATTTTCAATGGCTGCGCGGATCAGTTCCGGGTTGTATTTTCCGGAACCCAGAATAAAACGGGAGTGGAATTCGTGTCCGCCCAATATCAATTTGTCATCTCTCATGATGTTGTATGCCTCTTTTCTATACTTTTTTATACATCTGTCTCTCCCAGGATAAGCCTCAATATCATATTGGCCTGATGGGCTGCGCACAGGGTCACCCTGGGGGCCGTGAGGCTTATGCCGGAGGCGGTGTCACTGGTACCGTCCCCGCAGAGATACAGATTTTTTATTCTTTTTTTTGTGTGTATGGTATTGCTGCTTCCAAAGCCGGCCATACCGGAACCGGATACAATGACAGCGTCCGGCCGGTGCTCTAAAAGATAATTGACCAGCATGGCTTTGTTTTCTGCCCGGTCAAATGCTTCACAGATGATCCTGTCATCTGCCAGCAGGCTGCCTATATTGTCAGGCGTGAGCTTAACCGTGTCTGTACGGACTGAGATATAGGGGTTGATCTCTGAAATTTCTTCTCTCAGTGCGTCCGTTTTATATCTGCCCAAATGTTTCATTTTATAGGCCTGGCGGTGCAGATTGCTGGGCTCCACCCGGTCAAAGTCGATCAGGTGGAGGCTTCCGATACCGGTACGTGCCAGCATGACTGCCACATGGGACCCCAGTCCGCCCAGACCGGCAATAGCTGCTCCTGACCTTTTGAGTTTCCTGTATATGGGGAGCGTGTGGCGTTCTGCCAGTACCGCCTCCATTTCACTTTTAGACAGGATGTGGTGTCCTTCTTTCAAATCAGCCGCCTCCTACAAAGCTGACAACCTCATAGGTGTCATTCTCAAGGACGAGGGTGTCAGCGTAATGTTTTTTGGGAAGTATTTCCCCGTTTAGCTCCACAGCGATCCGCTGCAGCGTGTAGCCCTGTTCCAGAAGAAATGTCTCCACTGTGCACGGGGCTGAGAGCTGTACGGGGGTACCATTGATCTTTATCATAGTTTCCGCCTCTTTTCTCACTCGTCATAGATGGTGACGATCTCACCGTCCAATATCCGGTTCATATTCTTGACAGCGCAGAAATTGCCGCACATGCTGCAGGTATCCTCTTTTTCCGGTTTGGCCTCCGCGCGGTATCGTCCGGCTTTTTCCGAGTCCAGGCAGAGACGGAACATCTCTTCCCAATCCAGATTTTTACGGGCAGTGCTCATTTTTCTGTCCCAGTCAGCGGCGCCTTTTACGCCCTTGGCTATGTCGGCAGCGTGGGCTGCTATGCGGGAGGCGATAATGCCTTCCTTTACATCGTCCAGATTGGGCAGGCGCAGGTGTTCCGCAGGAGTTACATAGCACAGAAAGGAAGCGCCGTAGGTGGCTGCAATGGCACCGCCGATGGCAGCGGTGATGTGGTCGTATCCGGGGGCAACATCTGTCACCAGGGGACCCAGCACATAGAAGGGGGCGCCCTGACAGAGAGTCTGCTGGATCTTCATGTTGGCTTCGATCTGGTCCAGAGGCATGTGTCCGGGGCCTTCCACCATAACCTGTACATCTTTTTCCCAGGCACGTTTTGTCAGTTCGCCCAGGGTGATCAGCTCCTCGATCTGGGAGATATCAGAGGCATCTTGGATGCATCCGGGGCGGCAGGCGTCCCCGAGACTCATGGTAATGTCATATTCCTGGCAGATATCCAGGATCTCATCATAATGCTCGTAGAAAGGATTCTCCTGGCCTGTCATTTCCATCCAGGCAAAGATGATGGAGCCGCCGCGGGAGACGATATTGGTGAGGCGCTTGTTACGTTTGAATTTTCCTGCGGTTTCTTTGTTGAGGCCGCAGTGGATGGTCATGAAGTCCACGCCGTCCTCGGCGTGCATGCGCACTATGTCAAGCCATTGCCGGGACGTGATCTCTTTTAAGGGTTTGTGATAGTAGACTACAGCGTCGTAGATAGGGACGGTTCCGATAATGGCAGGGCATTCTTTGGTGAGACGTCTGCGGAAGGTGCGGGTGTCTCCGTAGGAGCTCAGATCCATAATGGATTCAGCGCCCATTTTCACAGCGTTGTTCACCTTTTCAATTTCCATATCCATGTCTTTGCAGTCCCTGGAGATACCCAGGTTTACATTGATTTTTGTTCTGAGCATGGAGCCGATGGCATTTGGCTCCAGAGAGGTGTGCCTTTTGTTGCAGGGGATGATGACCTGGCCTTTTGCCATGAGAGCCATAAGCTGTCTCACATCCATCTGTTCTTTTTTAGCTGCCGCCTGCATCTCTTTTGTGATGATGCCTTTTCTGGCGGCGTCCATCTGAGTTGTGTACTGCATGAAAATCTCCTTTCTTTGGGACACGGAAATGTCCGAAAGAAAGGAGATAGAAGAGGTGAAGTGGTGACAAAAGGGGGACTTTTTTAGAAAAAAAGTGCACCCCTGATGGGATGCACCAAATATACATAAACTTCTGGTTCGCTTCCTACGCCGGCATTATCCGTATCAGGTTCTCAGGGTCGAAATCCGTTCGTATTTCCTCTCAGCCGACGCGTCAGCTCCCCTTGCGTATTCAATTGTTTTCAGGTATTTTTCCTGCCATAATCATATAGCGGCAGGAAGGAAATGTCAACACTGAATTTTTATCAAATATTTTTATCAGATATTTTTTATCAGATATTCCTGTCTGCCATCCCGCAAAAATACAGGCATCGTGTCTATGGAGGCTTCCGCTTCTATCCACTGGCCTCCCTGAAGGATCTCCCCTGTATGGGCATTTGTCCAGGTGCAGCCTGAGGGCAGATAAACTTTTCTTGACATAGCGTGAGGCTCCACTATAGGCGCAGCCAGAATATCTGAACCGTACATGTACTGGGTATCCAGTTCCCAGGTCCGGGTGTCCTCCGGGAATTCGTAGAACATGGTACGCATAACAGGAGCACCTGTCTCATGTGCCTCAGCCATAAGGCTTCTGGTATAGTCACGCATCATTTCACGGATTTCAATGAACTTTTTCATGATCTGATAATTTTCTTCCCCATAGCTCCAGATTTCATTGTCTGCACCTGTGCCCTCGGTCTCCTCTCCGTTTGCTTTGTAGAGAGGTGTGCGCGGGAGGCGGTTGCCGTGAAGACGCATAACAGGGCAGAAGGCGCCGAACTGGAACCAGCGGATCAGCAGTTCCTGGAAATCCTTGTCGTAGATATTGCCGCCGTGGAAACCGCCAATATCTGTGGTCCACCAGGGGATTCCCGAGAGGCCCATCTGCAGGCCGGCTACGATCTGATTGCGGAAATCCTGATAGGTGGAGTGGATATCACCGGACCAAATGAGGGCGCCGTACTGCTGGCTTCCTGCCCAGGCGCAGCGCACCAGGTTCAGGACATCCTCCTGTCCGTTTTCCTTCTGTCCCTCGTAAAAGCCTCGTGCATATTCACGGGGGTAAATATTTCCCTGCTGCATAATGCTTCCGGCGTAATAGCGGTAGTTTTCATAGTCATAGGTGGTGTATTCCGGCTCCGCCTCATCCAGCCAGAAGAGCTTGATCCCGTTCTCTGCATAGTTCTTTTTACACTTGTCCCATACATATTCTCTGGCCTCCGGGTTGGTGGCGTCATAAAATACGTTGTTGCCCTGGAAATCCATCTGTACGTTCAGGCCGTGTTCCGTCTGGACAAGGAGGCCTTTCTGACGCATCTCCTGGAAATTTTCACTGCGCCAGTCAATCTGGGGCCACACAGATACCATGAGTTCCATGCCGTAGGAGCGCAGTTCCTCTGCCATGGCTTTGGGGTCCGGGAAGAAATTCTCGTCAAAGCGGTAATCGCCGCACCGGGGCCAGTGATAATAATCCACCACAAACACATCCACAGGAATGCCGCGGCGGTGGTATTCTCTGGCAACAGACAGTACCTGTTCCTGATTGTGGTAACGGAGCTTGCACTGCCAGAAACCAAGCCCGCATTCCGGCATCATTGGTGCTCTTCCTGTCACCTGGCTGTATTGGGATTCAATCTGGGCAGGAGTGTCGCCTGCTGTGATCCAGTAGTCCATTTTTTTGGTGCTGTCAGCCCGCCATTCCGTCACATTTTTGCCGAAGGACACGCTTCCGATCGCAGGATTGTGCCAGAAAAAGCCATAGCCTTTGCTGGATACATAAAAGGGGATGGAGGCCTGGGAATTTCTGTGAGCCAGCTCTATGTTGCAGCCTTTTAAATCCAGAATATCCTGCTGATACTGTCCCATTCCGTAGATTTTCTCATCTTTGTTGGCTTCAAAGGTGACCTTCAGGCGGAAATCACCGCCGATATAAGGGGAAAACTTCCTGGCACGCCGTATCAGGGCACCGCCGCCGTCCATCTCTTTCAGCAGTATTTCATTTTTGTCGTTAAAGAAGGTGACAACAGCCGCGCTGTTCCAGCCTCTGGTATCAATGAGGGCGGAAATCTTTCCGTTTTTGATGACCGCGGTTTCTTCATCTGTCTGAATCTGTACGTTTACAGGGGCCTGGTCTTTCAGGGCGCTGCTGGACATGTCCAGGGGACCAGAGGGGACAGACACGACTCTCAGGCTGTTCTCGCCCCATGCCGCAATGCGCAGAGTTTCGCCGGCATTGTGGTATTCAATATAGTTTTCACTTTTTGTAAAGAATGACATAATTTTCCTCCTGTTGATAAGTGGATCGTGATTTTTTGGCCGGCCGGTGCCGGCTGACTGTGTATTTCTTTGTATTATAAAATTATCGAAGGAAAAAAACATCAAAGATGATGTCAGGGTATATTAAAATCATGTCATATTTCTATACTGACTGGGAGTCATTCCCGTTGCTTTTCGGAAGGAGATGGCAAAGTAGTTGCTGCTGTCAAAGCCCACGGCAATTGCAATGTCAATGACCGGAAGGCTGGTTTCCTTAAGCAGAGCCATGGAGCGGTTAATGCGGAAGCGGTTCAGGTATGAAATGGGTGTGGAGCGAAAGGATTTCTTAAAAAAACGGCAGAACTGCTCACGGCTCAGGGAGACGGACCCGGCAAGGGCGTCAAGGCTTAAGGGATTCTGGTAGTTTTCATCAATGTATTTTAAAATTTTCTTTTTCCGCTCTTCGTTTATGTAGTCGGACATGGATTTGATGTTATGTTTTTCTTCCTTTATCAGCAGATGGGATAAAATCTGGTAAAGATAACCCTTGATCAAAAGTTCCCGGTAGGGATTGGAGGCGAGATAGCTTGCTGTCAGTTCCCTGAGAAGACCCCTTACGGTTTCGGATTTTAAATCCGTGCCGTATATGACGTAGGAGGACACAAAGCTGTTCTCAAAAAACGGATCTAGCTGCTGTACCTGTATGATATCCCGATTTTTACTGGAAACAAAGTCGGGATGGAATACGATGGAGGAAAAACGGCATTTTTGGTTTTGATACTGATAGGCAACGTGGAGCAGATTGGGCGGGATCAGCACAATGGTGTCTTTCCCGGCAAGAATAGAAATGCCGTCTACGGCCAGTTCCATCATGCCCTCTGTCACAAACAGTAGTTCCGCCTCCTCATGCCAGTGATTGTAAAGGATTAATCCGTTTTCGCAGTATTCCATATCCTGATATACCTGAAGGGGAAATTCCTGGCTCCCGTGGGCTGCCCGCTCTTTTAAGCTATCATTGACGGATGGATTGATTTTCATAATGTGTCTCCTATGCAGACGATAATAAGAAAAGGCATCCCGGATAAAAAGCTTCCTGAATGCCTTTACATACTGAAATGTGTCTGAAAGTTCTGGTGTTACCTGTTGAATTTGGCTGCCAAATCCTCAAACTCCGAAGCAAAATCCCTGACAGCCTCCTCATTGGTGGCCCAGGAAGTACAGAATCTGAGACAAGTATGATCCTTGTCCGGCTTGCACTGGAAGGTGGTCAAAAATCTTTCATTTACGGCTTCTGCCAGAGCATCCGGCAAAATGGGGAATACCTGGTTGGTAGGTGCCGGCGCCAGGAGCGGAATACCTGTTTTTTCAAATACCTCTTTCAGGATCTGTGCCATGGCAACGCCCTTTCGTCCAAGTTCCAGGTACAGTCCGTCCCTGAACAGTTCCTCGAATTGGACACCCATCATCCAGCCTTTTGCAAGAATAGCTCCATGCTGTTTCATGTTGAAGCGGAAATGATCTTTAAATTCCTCTTTTACAATGACAAGCGCCTCTCCGAACATGGCTCCCACTTTTGTACCGCCGATGTAAAAGGCATCACATAAATTGGGCAGATCCGGGAAAGTCAGATGTGTCTCCTCCGCTGCCATAGCCATGGAAAGGCGGGCGCCGTCCATATACAGGTACAGGTCATGGCGTTTGCAGAAGGCGTACAGGGTTTCCAGTTCTTCTTTTGTGTAAACGGTTCCCACTTCCGTGGGGTTTGATATATAAACCAGGCGAGGTTCCACCCAGTGTTCATTTTCATGTAATTTTAATACAGGGCGGATGAAATCCGGTGTCAGCTTTCCGTCTTCTGTTGGAATGGAAAAAACTTTGTGGCCGGTGGATTCAATGGCTCCCGTCTCATGGGTGTTGATGTGGCCGGTATCAGCACTTAAAACTGCTTCATACGGCCGCAGAATATGGGAGATAAAGGTCAGGTTCGTGAGGGTGCCTCCGGCGATAAAATGAATGTCTACGCTGTAATCCTCAAGTGCTTCCTGGATCAATTCTCTGGCATTATCGCTGTGCTCATCCAGTCCATAGGAATTATTCTGGTGATAATTAATGGTTTCCAGCGCCCTGAGTATGTTTGGATGCGCTCCTTCACTGTAATCATTCTGAAAACTATACATGGCAAAAATCCCCTTTTCCTGTAGTTCAATCCGCATTCGGAGTCTGTATATAAGACTCAAAATGACATGCTGCTGTTTCAAGCTACATTCTATCACACTTTCTCGGAAAAACAAATCATTTCGTTGAAAATGTCCGTTTTTGTTGATATAATGGGCGCAACGAGCCAAGTGGGAGCTAGCTCACATTTGGCGACTGCAAAAGATTGGGAACGTAGTTCACAATATAATGGGCGCAACGAGCCAAGTGGCCGCAGCGAGCAGGTGGGAAAGAGGTGAGGCTGTATCAAAATAGGTGAAGTTTCAAAATTGCTGCATATATCTCAGGATACCATACGCTATTACATGGAGCTGGGTCTTATCGTCCCAGGAAGGCATGGGAATCTGTATGATTTCAGCGGGGACAGTATTGAGGATATCCGCTGGATACATAAGCTGAAGGAAATGGGATTTCTGCTGAAAGAGATCCAGAAGGTTCTGTCTCTCAGACGTACTTCCAACTGGGTGGAGCCTCAGGAGATCGCCGAATACCTCATACTCCTGGACAAAAAGAAAAAATCCCTGCGCGGGGAGATCGAGAATATCAAAGAGGAAATCATCCGCATAGAGGAGGAGGAAAAATCTTTCACCATTGAGACTGCCGGTGACAAGGTTCTGGTAGGGGTTCCGCTGAAGGCACTGGAATACCTGCGCTGTCCCTTCTGCCAGGAGGCATTTGCCGTGGAGCAGGTACAGATGAACAGCAGGTACATCTATAACGGAAAACTGACCTGTTCCTGCGGATATGCCCTGGAGATCAGTGACGGGATCGTCCTGTCTCCGGGAGCGGCGGATGAGTCGGACGGCGGCGCGGACCTGGAACGGGTAAAATACAAAGACCTTCCGGCTTCTGTGGTGACCATGCTGCAGAGAAGCTATAATTTTCTCCTCCACCGTGTTTCCGGGCTGCAGCTCTATGACCGGGTGGTCATGGAGACAGATATCAATGAATTTTTCTATTTATATACACATTTCAGAAAGATAGAGAACCGCGTGTTGTTCATCATCACAGACCGTTACCCCCAGGTGCTCAGAATGTATAAAGAACGGATCGAGTATCTGAAGCTGGATCTGGATATCCTGTATCTGGCTGACGGCAGCGGGAATTATCCGTTAAAGAAAGAGAGCGTGGATCTGTTCATCGACTATTTCAGCTCCAATTACTGTAAGGTGAGGCGAGGCGAATCCCTGCCGGGCAGGATGGCTGAATATCTGAAGGAAAATGGGGAGATGATAGGGTGCTATTTTTCAGGAAAAGACAGAGAACGGTCTTTTGATAAAAAACAGTTTCTTGGAGATATCAGGGAAAAGGGATACGTTCTTGTCAAGGAGCGAACCATTGACTGCCCCGTGGAAGTGGGAAAAGAAAACCAGCTTCTGTTGTACGAGAGCAAAAGACAGGCCAATAACCGGGAAGAATGACGCCCCGGGTATTGGCCTGTCTGTTATGTTGTGAGATAAGATTGTCAGGATTTTATCCGCATGGACGCCGCGTTTGCATGGCCGGGGAAGCCTTCTCCCTCTGCCAGGTGTGAGGCCAGGGCTGAAATCTGCTGTGCCGCCTCCTTAGTCAGGCGCTGGGTCGTGCAGACTCTGGAAAATGTGCCGATCCAGACGCCGCCGCTGTACCGGGCCGCCTTTCCCGTGGGAAGAGTATGATTGATGCCGTTTACATAGTCGCTGTATACAACAGCGGAATATTTTCCAATAAAGAGAGAGCCGTAATTCTTGAATCCATCGGTATGGATTTCAGCGTCAGCAAAATGCAGCACCAGGTGTTCCGGTGCAAACGCATTGGCCAGACTGCACGCCTCATCCAGGGAGTCCGCCAGTATGACTTCACCGCACAGGTTCCAGGCTGCAGAGGCAATGTCTTCCGTTTCAAGTTCAGGGAGCTGCATTTCCACCTGGCGGATAACTTCAAGGCCAAGTTCTCTGTTTGTGGTGATCAGCCGTGCGATGGACTGGGGATCGTGTTCCGATTCCGAGAGCAGGTCAGCCGCTATACAGCAGGGGTCAGCCTCCCGGTCTGCGATCACAAGAATTTCACTGGGGCCGGCCAGAAAGTCAATGCCGATACGCCCATAACACTGGCGTTTGGCCTCCGTCACATACTGGTTGCCGGGGCCTACGATCATATCCACAGGCTGTATCTGTTCTGTTCCGCAGGCAAAGGCGGCTACGGCATGGGCGCCGCTCAGGGCGTAGATTTCGTGGATCCCGGCAATATCCATAGCTACCAGAGTGGAGGGATGGACGCTGTCTGTCCCGTTCACAGCAGGCGTGCACATGGCAATTCTTCTCACATCGGCTGTCCGGGCAGTGATGCCCATCATCAGGGCAGTGGAGTACAGGGGGTATCCGCCGCCGGGAACATAGCAGCAGCAGGAGTCAACCGGTATGATCTTCTGTCCCAGAAAAATGCCGGGGGATATCTCATAGTCGCTGAACCCATGGAGGGATGCCTTCTGCTTTAAGGCAAAATCCTCCAGACGCTGTGCCGTGACCTTCAGATCACGGATCAGTTCCGGGGAAGTGAGATTGTAAGCCCGTCTGATCTCTTCAGGTGAAATGCGCAGACTGGTGCGCGTATTTCCGTCAAACTGTGTATTGTATTCGATCAAAGCCCTGTCTCCCCGCGCGGACACATCTCTGATAATGGCGTGTACCTCAGCTTCCAGATCCTGCTGTCTCTGACGGTCCGCGGGCTTTGCTTTTTTCAGATATTCCAAAAAAATCCCTCCCTTGCAGATGGTTCTTATAACCAGTATACAAGAGAGGGAAATGCTTTGGCAAGCAGATTATTTCTGACGGTATCCATATGCCTCCAGATATTTTAAGGGGATGGACATGCGTACGGTTTTGTTGGGGTTTACAGTCTGACAGATGGATAAGTTGGCTGCGATGGACTGCAGCATGACAGCCTCATCAGAGGTCAGTTCTGTCTCGGATACCATGTAGTCGTGCAGGTATTCCACTGCCTTCTGCCATGCCTCATCCACAGTTTTGCAGGAGGCCACAGCCATGACCTCTTTATCCGTGACAACAACAGGGTAGGGTTTCTGGTAAGCGGGAATGACAGTGAGCTTTAAAGTGACTTCACCCGCGATTTCCACACCGCAGCCGCCAATCTCCCCGTCGCCCATACAGGCGTGTAGATCTCCCAGAGATAAAAGGGCGCCTTTTGCGGATACGGGGAAATATACGCTGGAACCTGTTTTGATCTGGGTGCAGTCCATATTGCCGCCGTGGGAGTCAGGAGTATCTGTGGGGATGTCCCGGTCTGCCGGAGCTACGCCGATGACACCGATCATGGGTTTTAAGTCAAGGGACAGTCTGGGACTAAAGATGATCTTTTTGTTTTCTACAGGGAGCCGTTTGACAACAGGTTTTTTTACGAGTTTGGCAAGGCAGCCGAACTCGGGGTCGATCTCTGTTACCCCTAAAGGTGCAAGAGAGATATCCAGTATGTCAGCTCTTAGGGTATCCCCCGGTTTGGCATCCTCCACGAAGATAGGGCCGGTGGCGGGATTTAACTCATCAAAGAGCAGAGAATCAAAGGAGCTGTCTTCTGGGACCAGTCTGTCTTTAAAACAGTCATAGGTATGTACTGTGACTGTTTCACCGCTTTTTACTGTGAGAACAGGGCGGTGTTCTCTGCTCATTGTATAGATCACTTGGTCCCGGTTTAGATTTTTCATAAAGTTCCTCCAGAAAATAAACATTTTTATTCTTTAACAAGATGTTTCCCTTTTTTCTCTACATACTGGTCCGAGGAAGGGTCATCCTCCAGCTTCATGATCGTCAGCCCCGTAAAGCCGAAAATGGCTGAGATAACAGGACAAAGGATATTAAAAAAGCAGTAGGGCAGATAAGTCAGTGTAGGCACACCCAGGAAGCCGGACATGGTGGCACCGCAGGTATTCCAGGGAATGAGCGGTGAGGTAACGGTTCCAGCGTCTTCCAGCACCCGGGAGAGGTTCCGGGGAGCCAGGCCGCGTTTCCGGTATTCGTCCTTGAACATTCTTCCCGGAATGGCAATGGCGATACAGTGGTCTCCCAGGAGGACGTTGCAGAACAGGGCAGAGATAATAGTGACAAGCACAAGTGAGCCGGTGCTCTTGGCAAATTCCAGCAGTTTATTGGCGATAACACTCATCATGCCTGTGCACTCCAGGATACCGCCGAAGGACAGGGCACAGATGATCAGGGAAACTGTCCACATCATGCTCATGAGGCCTCCTCTGGTGAGAAGCTCATCCACCATGGCATGGCCTGTCTCAACGACAACGCCGTTTTGCACTGCGTTGAACACGATGGATAAATCCTGATGCTGGAAGATAACACCGCAGAGCATACCGAGCACGGTTCCTGCAAAGAGGCCGGGAATGGCAGGGACTTTAAGGGCGATCAGGACAATTACGATGACAGGTACCAGCAGCAGCCAGGGAGTGATATTATAGTTGGAAGCCAGAGCATCCAAAATGCCGTTGATCTGGCCATGGTCCAGTTCCTGCCCGGCGAAACGGAAGCCAATGATGCCGAAGCCCACAATGGAAATGCCATAGGCTATGGCTGTGGTGTACATCATATGTTTGATATGGTCTGTGAGCTTTGCGCCTGCAACGGCAGCGGACAGGTTCGTGGTATCAGACAGAGGTGACATTTTATCACCGAAGTAAGCACCGGAGATAATGGCACCGCCGGCCAGACCTACCGGGATATCCAGGCCCTTTGCGATCCCCACAAGGGCAATGCCGATGGTGCCCACAGTAGCCCAGGACCCGCCTGCGGCCAGGGAGACAATACTGCACAGGATCATACAGGCTACCAGGAAGAAAGCAGGGGTGAGTATCTGCAATCCGTAGTATACAAGGGCGGGAACAACGCCGCCTACGATCCAGGTTCCGATAGTAGCGCCGATGATGATCAGCAGCAGGACAGCCTGCATAATGCTTTTTAGGGACTCAACGGCACCATCTTCCAGGTCCTGCCAGGTGTAACCCAGAAAGACGATAGCGATAAAGGCAGTGATGCAGGTGCCGAGAATAAGCGGAACCTGTACATCCACCTTCAGCACAGATACGGAAAAAATCAGGATGATGACAGTCAGCACCACCGGGGTCAGAGCCAGAAGCAGGGTAGGCTCTTTCTTTACTTTCTCTTTTGCATTCATAAATCTTTTTCCTCCATTCTTACTGAAACATATGTTATTATTCACAGCCCTGCAGAAAGCGCAGTTCTGTGAACAGTAACACGCTTCGCGATGCACAGATACGGAGCATTCTGCTCCATATCGCGCTGGCTGCCGCAGAGGGGTTTCAGCCTTTGATGAATTAAGATTATCATAGCCTGTAAAACCAATGTCAACAAGCAAAAAGACAGATTTCATGGAGTATACTCCATGAAAGGAAACAAGTGCATTTTCTGCCCTTTTTTGCTATACTGGTGGAAAATGTATGCTGTTTACAGCCCTGCAGAAACAGAGTTCTGTGGATAGTAACGGAAAATACATTATAGTGCAGCTCTTGCTGCTGCATAAGTTATGGGATGCCCTTTAGGGTATAAGTTTAATTTTTATATGGGCTGTCAGGAGGAAATCAGAATGAACAAATTGCTGATAGTGGAGGATGACCGGGACCTGCTGGAGGGGCTGGCATTTTCTATGGAGAGTGAGGGATACCAGGTTATCTGTGCATCCACAATGGAGGAGGGCCTTAAAAAATTCCGGGAATCGTGTCCGGATTTTATTATCTTAGATTGTAATCTGCCCGATGGAACAGGCTACGGGTTCTGCCGGGAAGTGAGAAAGACCAGTCAGGTTCCGGTGCTGATGCTGACAGCCCGGGATACGGAAATGGACGAGATACAGGCCCTGGAGACAGGCGCGGATGATTATATGTCAAAGCCATTTTCCCTGGCAGTTTTAAAAACCAGGATAAAGAAGCAGTTAAAGCGTAAAGATGCGGAATTTATCCGGTTTTCTAATGGATTTTACATAGACAGGAGTACCTGCCGTGTGCTGCGCGGTGACAGGGAGATATCTTTAAGCACAGTGGAGTACAGGCTTCTCACCTATCTGATAGACAACAAAGGCCGGATTGTCAGCAAGGAACAGATTTTGGCTCATGTATGGGACAGCGAAGGCCGTTTTGTGGACGAGAATGCAGTATCCGTAAATATCCGCCGCCTTCGCCAGAAAATAGAGGACGATCCGGATGAGCCGGTATTTATCAGGAATATCCGTGGGATGGGTTATATATGGAAGGAGATATGATATGGAGGCAGTATTACTGGGAATCGCAGTCCTCTGTATCGGTTTTGCTCTGTGGGAGCGGTACAGATCAAGGAAAATGTACCGGGAAATTGACCGAATGATGGATGAGATCCTAAGCGCAAAGCCGGTCACTATATCGGACTTAAAGGAGGGGCCTTTGTCCGCGTTGTCCTATAAAGCCAGAAGGCTGCAGGAGCGGCAGGATCTGGAAATGTCAGGGGCAAGCAAGGAAAAGGAACAGGTTAAAATGCTGGTCTCTAATATGTCCCACCAGTTGAAGACACCCCTTTCCAATGTAAGGATGTACGGTGAAATACTGGAAAACCAGAAGCTCTCCGAAGAGCAGAGGAAACATTTTCTGGAGAAGCTGCGCCGCCAGACAGAAAAAATACAGTGGGTACTCAATTCCCTTCTGAAGATGGTGCGCTTGGAGCAGGATGTCATTACTTTTGAGGGGAAAGATGCGGATATAAAGCAAACTCTTTTACAGGCAGTGAACAGCATATATGAGAAGGCAGAAAAAAAGCGGATCCAGATACAGGTGGAGGAATTTCCTTCCTTATATCTGTGGCATAATCCCTCCTGGACAGCGGAAGCGCTGGAAAACATACTGGAAAATGCTGTGAAATATTCGCCGCCCGGTAGCCGTATTATGATCTGTATAAAGTCTTACGAAATGTACAGTGAACTGCAGATATCCGACCAGGGGCCAGGGATCGACAAGACGGAAGAGACAGAGATTTTTAAACGTTTTTACAGGAGCCCCAAGGTATCCGGGGAAGAGGGCTCCGGCATTGGTCTTTATCTTGTGAAACTGATCCTGGAAAAGGAAAAGGGATATGTGACTGTAAATTCAAAGCCGGGATGCGGAAGTACCTTCAGTGTATTCTTACAGAACTGTAAGTGAGAACCTCTGATTCTGTAGCCTGTTTGAAAGGCGGGCCTGATAAAATCAAAATTGTAAAGGAGGATGATACAAAATGATTTTACAGGTAAAAGACGTGACTAAAATTTATGGTCAGGATGAGAATGCAGTGAAGGCTCTGAATGGGATTTCACTGGAAATAGAGCAGGGAGAATTTGCCGCTTTGGTGGGAACCTCCGGTTCCGGGAAAAGTACGCTTCTGAATCTGATAGGAGGTCTGGATGTTCCCACTGAGGGGAAAATAACCATCAGAGACAGGGAGATACAGAGTCTGAAGCGAGGGGAACTGACGATTTTCCGAAGAAGAAATATAGGGTTTGTGTTCCAGAATTACAGCCTGATGCCAGTCTTAAATGTATATGATAACATCACTCTTCCCGTGACCTTTGACAAGGGAAAACATGTGGACCACCAGTATATAAAAGAACTTTTAAAGGATCTGGGACTCTGGGAGAAGAGGAAAAAGTACCCGGATGAGCTTTCCGGAGGACAACAGCAGAGGGTGGCCATCGCCAGAGCCTTAGCCAATAAGCCTGCGGTGATCCTGGCAGATGAGCCTACCGGAAACCTGGATTCCAAAACAACTATGGAGGTTATGGGTGTTCTGAAAGCCAGCAGTGACAAGTACCATCAGACCATACTTATGGTGACCCACAACGAGGCAATTGCCCAGACCTGTGACCGCATTATCCGGATTGAGGACGGCAGGGTTTATGAGAGAGGCGGTGCGTGGGTATGAGGACAGCCGCAAAACTTGCCTGGCAGTACAGCAGGTTTTATCTGCGCCAGACTTTGTCTATTTTTTTCAGCATTCTTCTCTCTATGGCACTTCTGGGCGGGATCAGCTCCCTTTTATACAGCGGCCGGTCCAGCAGCAGGGAGAAGGCCAGGGAGACGGGGGGAGACTGGCATTACTATGTAAATGCAGATCAAAAGATGAGGGAGGAGATTGATAAACATCCCAAAGGAAAAGGATATGAGCTGAAGCGTATAGGCCATATAGAAACCAAAGCAGTCATAGGGGAACCATACGTGATCTCTTTGAATTACGGGGACAGGAACTATATGGATATCATGGGCCGCACACTGGAGGAGGGGGAGTATCCGAAGCAGCAGGATGAGATTGCACTGGATGCTTATACCATCAGTAACCTTCAGGTTGAAAAAAAGCTGGGAACCCAGGTTACTTTAGGTGAAAAGACATATACCCTTTGCGGGATTGTGAAAAGCCGCCCGGCAAACAGCGGCGAAGAAATGATGGCTTTTGTCAGTGAAGACACACCTGACGAAACAGGGGAGACGCGGCTCTATCTGCGCTTTGATGAAGGGAAAAAAGTATATAAGCAGTTGGAAGCCCTGGCTGATCATTTTGAGATTCCTCTTGAGAAATTAAAAAGGAACAATGATCTGACTGCTTATGTGGAGGGGACCATACCCGCTGCATTTGTTCATATCATCAAGACCGGGCTCCGGCTTCCCGAAGGAAAATTTACTTATATCCTGTCCTCAATTTTGAGAGATGATCCAAGGACAAACGGTAACGTTATATCGGTTGTACTGATACTGTTCAGCGTTTTTATTATTTCCAGTATCTACAGGATTTCCCTGCAGAAAAGGATATCCCAGTATGGTGTATTAAATGTACTGGGGATTGGCGGCATACGTCTTTTTCAGATGATGTTTCTGGAACTTTGGGGGATTTTTCTGATAGGATATCCGGTGGGCAGTCTGTTGGGTAACTTAGGGGCAAGAGCTTTATACAGCCGTTTTTCTCGTGTATTTACCGGTGAGGATACGGTTCCCGGTAGCTTTATGACAGATGTGGATTCCCTTGTGAAGAATTTTGCAGTCATGTCTGTATTACTGGTTCTGGTCAGTATGGCACTCTGCAGAAAGCTGGTCAAAATGAATCTTATGCAAATACTCCGTAAGAACCCGGCAAAGCAGAGAAGCAGGAAAATCTATAGCCTGAAAACAGAGAATATGCCGGAAGTCCTTACTAAAAAATTTATGTTTGAGAGAAAAAGTGTTTTTGTTGGGATTTTATTCTCATTGTCCCTTGGGGGGATCATATTTTTGGGAACCACCTATATGACAGCCAACACAAAGGCAAACAATATGCTGACTATGAAGGCAGATGACGGTCTGGGATCGGATATGCTCCTGTATGAGGAATCCAATGATCTGTCCCAGGTGATTCCGGAAGATACGGCAGAGGAACTGAAGAAGATCCGGGGAATCTCAAGAGTCTTACCCACAAGTTATCTGTTGGGAGAAATACCTGTTAAGAGACAGGATTTTAAATGGCTGACCTATTATCCAGAAATCGGTGTTAAATATGAGCCGGAATGCGGGGAGAATATCAGTCAGAGGAATATGGAACTGTACGGAGGCAGGGCAGTGGAGGACGCTGACGGTGATTTCCGTCTGAAAACCAATGTGTATGGATATGAACCGGAGATGATCAGAAAACTTTCAGATTACCTGCTGGAGGGAACGATTGACCCGGAGACTTTGGAGAAGGAGAACGCGGTGATACTTCAGACCATTATGGACGGCCAGGGAAATTATGATGGACTGAAGATACAACCGGGGGATACTATCACTTTAAAGGTACCAAAGGATCAGAAGGTTCCCGAAGAAGTATATAAGTTTCAGTCCGGGGAGGAGTGGTATCAGGAGAAAGAATTTACAGTAGCCGCTCTTGTGAACAGGACAATGGCAAAAACAGATTTCTATATAGGAAGCAGCCCTGATAATCTAAGTCTTATATTTACAAACAAGCAGATGAAAGACAATTTTTGCGTGGAGGGATATCAGATCATCAGCATGGAAAAAGCATCTGCCTCGGATGCTTACGGTGCGGAGAAACAGGCCAGGGAAGTTACTTACAGTGTTCCGCACTGTGTTCTAAAGGACTACACGGCGGATATTGCCAGAGAGAATACTTTTTTAAAGCAGAAAATGTTATTTTTCTATGGTGTGGGTGTGATCCTTCTGATCATCAGTGTTCTGCATATTATGAACAGTATCAGTTCCATGGTACTTTCCAGGCGCCATGAGTTTGGGATTCTGCGTGCCATGGGTATCAGTGACAGGGGATACATGCTGATGATGCTCAAAGAGGCTCTGAGGTATGGAATCTATGCAAGCCTGGTCATGGGAGCAGGGTATGTGCTGGCGCGGCGGTTTCTGCTCTATATGATGCAGAAGGTTTACCTTTTTGTCCTGCCAAAGGAAGAGGTATCCGTGTGGCTTATTTTGGGATTGACAGCGGTGAATATCCTGCTTAGTATGGCGGCAGTGGCCATGCCGGTCAGGGCAGTTTTGAAGGACTCTGTTGTAGAGGAGATCAGGCGCTGAAAAAAATCTTGCTAATTTCTATCAACATATGATAATATGGTAAAAGCGTAAAAGCGTTTTTGACAAATTCATGCACAGCAGGGGCGGAAGTGGTACTTTCGTCCCCTTTTACCGTGTTATAGCCGGCATCCAACCCATGGTGAAGTAGTCTTTAATGGCAGGATGTGGAACGGCTCAGCCTGTCTGAACTGTTACACCGGCTGGTTATCAGGACTGTACGGCGGTTATACTGACAAAATATAAATAAAATTTTGATTTGAAAGGATGAGACAGAGATGACAAAGATTGACATTTTTTCAGGTTTTCTGGGAGCGGGTAAGACTACACTGATCAAGAAGCTTCTGAAAGAGGCATACAGCGGTGAGCAGGTAGTGCTCATTGAAAATGAGTTTGGGGAGATCGGCATTGATGGCGGATTTTTAAAAGAGGCGGGGATTGAGATCCGTGAGATGAATTCCGGCTGTATCTGCTGTTCCCTTGTAGGGGATTTCGGCGAGGCGTTAAAAGAGGTGATCCAGAAATATCAGCCTGACCGCATTATAATTGAGCCATCAGGTGTTGGAAAACTTTCCGATGTGATCAAAGCAGTGAAAAAGGTGGAGGGAGAGGTTGACATAAAACTAAACAGCTTCACAACTCTTGTGGATGTCATGAAATGCAAAATGTATATGAAGAATTTCGGTGAATTCTTCAGCAACCAGATCGAATACGCAGGAACGATTATCTTAAGCAGAACAGACAAGTCTACAGAAGAAAAGGTGATCGCTGCCCTTCAGTTGATCCGGGGACTGAATAAATCCGCAGCAGTTATCACAACACCTATAGAAAAGCTGTCAGGCGCAAAGATTCTGGATACTATGGAAAATAACCGTTCTCTGGAGAAAGAGCTGCTGGAGGAGGAAGTATGCCCGGTATGCGGCGGACACCATGACCACGAGCATCATCACCAAGAAGAATGTGATCATGAGCATCACCATGACGAAGAATGCGGATGTGAGCACCACCACGGAGAAGAATGTGGTCATGAACACCACCATGGAGAAGAATGCGGATGTGAGCACCACCATGGGGAGGAAGGCAGCCATGAGCACCACCACGGAGAAGAAGGCGGCCATGAGCACCACCACGGAGAAGAATGTGGTCATGAGCATCATCATGAGAAAGAATGCAGTTGTGAGCACCACCACGGAGAAGAAGGCGGCCATGAGCATCACCATGACGGAGAATGCGGCTGCGGACACGACCATCATGACCATCATCACCACCATGCGGATGAGGTCTTCACAAGCTGGGGCCGGGAGACTGCCAAAACTTATACGGAGGAGGAAATCCGTACGATCCTGGAGGCCCTTTCCGATGATGAGGAATACGGCATGATCCTCAGGGCAAAAGGAATGGTGGAAGGCAAGAACGGCGGATGGGTTTATTTTGATATGGTACCGGGTGAGGCTGACGTGCGTGAAGGCTCACCGGAATACACAGGCAGAATCTGTGTAATAGGCTCAAAACTCAGGGAAGACAGCCTGGAAAAACTTTTTAAACTGGTATAAGAGCTGGAGTGTGGCACATTCTGCCAAGAGCAGCGGCTGATCACACTCGAGGGAAAGGATGTGTAGAAATGGATGAAATAACAGTACCTATTTATCTCATGGCGGGATTTTTGGAGAGCGGCAAGACATCTTTCCTGAATTTTACCATTGAACAGGATTATTTTCAGATAGACGGACCCACACTTCTCATTCTCTGTGAGGAGGGGGAAGAAGAATTTGATGAAAAGGCTTTGAAAAAGAGCAGGACATCAGTGGAAATCCTGGAGAATCCGGAGGATCTGACACCGGAACGTCTGGTGGCATATGATGCTTTTTATAATCCTGCCCGCATTATTATTGAATACAACGGTATGTGGCAGTTAAGCAGACTGGAAGAAATGGATATGCCCAAAGGCTGGGGAATTGTCCAGCATATTGTGACTGTGGATGCCAGTACCTTCCAGGTGTATATGAACAACATGAAATCACTCTTTGTGGAGATGATAAGAAATGCGGATATGGTTCTTTTCAACCGATGTGAACAGGGTATGCCTCTGGCAACCTTCCGCAGAAGCGTTAAAGTTGTGAACCAGGCAGCAGAGATCATCTTTGAGGACGAAGAGGGCGAGATTGAAAATATCTTTGAGGACGAAATGCCTTTTGACGTAAATGCGGATATCATAGAGATCATGGATGAGGACTACGGCATCTGGTTCATTGATGCCATGGACCACCCTGAGACTTATAAAGGAAAAAAAGTTTCCTTTACAGGTATGGTGTTAAAATCCAGGGAATTTGAAAAAGATATGTTTGTACCCGGCCGCATGGCTATGACCTGCTGCGCGGACGATACCACATTTATCGGCTACGTGTGCAAAAGTCCCGAGGCCCGTGCCCTGAGAACGGGAAAATGGGTGAAGGTTGTGGCAGCCGTGGACTATAAGTACATGGACTTCTATAACAAAGTGGGACCCGTGCTCACTGCCGTCTCTGTGGAACGCACAGAACCCCTGAAAGAAGAACTGGTATATTTCAACTAAAAACCAGGATTCCTCCGCCCCAGCAGGCGGAAAACACCTAAGGAGAACCATATGTATTTAGTAGCAGGACTTGGAAACCCCGGAAAACAGTATGAGAGAACCCGTCACAATATGGGATTTGACACCATAGACGAGCTGGTTGACCGTCACAGGATTCCCGGCTCTGGCGTTCAGCACAAGGCAATGTACGGAAAAGGAATGATCGCCGGGGAAAAAGTGATACTGGCAAAACCTCTTACTTATATGAATCTGAGCGGGGAGTCTATCCGGGAATTTATCAATTACTATAAGATGGACCCCGAAACAGAACTGATCGTCATTTACGATGACATAGACTTGGAGCCGGGCCAGATACGTATCAGAAAAAAGGGCAGTGCCGGCGGACACAATGGCATGAAAAGCATAATCTCCCAGATCGGCACCCAGAATTTTTACCGCATCAAAGTGGGCGTGGGCGCAAAACCGGCAGGATGGGATCTGGCGGATTATGTCTTGGGCCGATTTTCCACCAAGGAGAGGGAAGAAGTGGACAGAGCTATAGAGGAGGCCGCAGACGCGGTAGAAGTAATCCTTACAGAAGGCATAGACGCTGCCATGAATAAATATAATGCAAAGAAGAAGTAGTGAAAAAAAGATAAAAATATTGAACGGCAGGTAACAGGAGAGGGATATGCAAGCAGTCATACAGCCACTTTTAAATTTAAATGAATATCAGGAGATCAGGAGCCGTCTTCCTGAGAACAGAGGCGTTCTGCAGCTGTCCGGCTGCATTGAATCCCAGAAAGCCCATGTAATGTACGGACTGTTTGAAGGGATGAGGCAGGATGAAAAGCAAAAGAACGCCAACTGTCTGATCATTGCGGAGAACGACCTGAAAGCAAAAGAACTTTATGAGGACTATCGTTTTTATGACAGGGATGTGCTTCTTTATCCGGCAAAGGACCTTATTTTCTTCCAGGCGGATATTCACGGCAATCTGCTGACAAAGCAGAGGATGCAGGTGATCGCAGCCCTTCTGCAGAAAAAAGGCGTGACTGTCATCACCAGCATGGGCGGCTGTATGGACTATCTGCTTCCGCTTTCAGTCATTGAACAGCATGTGCTGCATTTCAAAAACGACAGTGTGCTGGATCTGGGAAAACTGAAAAAAGATTTGGTCAACATGGGATTTGAGTATAGTGCACAGGTGGAGGCACCGGGGCAGTTTGCCATCCGGGGCGGCATTGTGGACCTTTTTCTTCTCACAGAGGAGAATCCCATCCGTATAGAGCTTTGGGGAGATGAGATCGACTCGATCCGAAGCTTTGAGACAGAGAGCCAGCGCTCCATTGAGAACCTGGAGGAGATAACCATCTATCCCGCGGCGGAAATGGTGCTGACCCAGGAGGTGCTGGAGAAAGGCTTAAAAGCCATAGAGAAGGAAAAAAACACCACTGTGAAAAAGCTGCGGGAGGCATTTCTCACAGAGGAGGCAGCCAGACTGAAAAACGCGGTGGATGAAGCTGTCAATGCCATGAAGGAGTTTGAAGACTTTGCGGCGGCAGAGCACTTTATACGGTATTTTTACAAAGATCCGGTGACTTTTCTGGACTATTTTGACCCGGCAGACACCCTTATATTTCTGGATGAGACAAACCGTCTTCTGGAAAAAGGGGAAGCAGTGGAGAGTGAATTCCGGGAAAGCATGAAAAACCGCCTGGAAAAGGGATATCTTCTGGCAGGTCAGACAGACCTGCTGTGCGGATACAAAAAGGTGGTTTACCGCCTAAACCGGAAAAACTGTGTATCTCTCTGTACTATGGAACAACAGAAGGCAGACTGGGAAATGAACGGTCAGTACCGCACAGTGACAAAGTCTGTGAATTCCTACAACAACAGCTTTGAGCTGCTGGTGAAAGACCTGCGCTATTGGAAGAAAAACGGATACCAGGTACTTCTTCTTTCCGGTTCCAGGACAAGAGCGCAGAGACTTGCCCAGGACCTTCAGGAGGAGGGACTCAGCAGCTTTTATACGGAGGACCTGAACAGAACCATAGCGCCCGGCGAGATCATGACCTCCTACGGCCACGCAAAGCGGGGATTTGAATATCCCCTGATCAAGTTTGTGCTGATCACCGAGACCGACATTTTCGGCCAGGAGAAGAAAAAGCGCAGAAAGAAGACAGAGTACAGCGGAAAGAAGATCCAGAGCTTTTCCGAGCTGAATGTAGGCGACTATGTAGTCCATGAAAATCATGGCCTTGGTATTTACAGGGGCATAGAGAAGGTCACTGTGGACAAAATCGTCAAGGATTATATCAAGATTGAATATTCCGGCAAGAGCAACCTCTATATCCTGGCAACCCAGCTTGACATGCTGCAGAAATACGCAGGCGCGGATGCGAAAGCGCCAAAGCTCAACAAACTGGGCGGTCAGGAGTGGAAGAAGACAAAGACAAGGGTAAGAGGTGCAGTAAAGAATATCGCCAAGGATCTGGTGGCACTTTACGCGGTCAGGCAGTCTCAGAATGGTTATCAGTATGGGCCTGACACTGTCTGGCAGAAGGAGTTTGAGGAAATGTTTCCTTTTGAGGAGACAGAGGATCAGTTAAACGCTATCGAAGCTGCAAAACATGATATGGAGAGCCGGAAGATCATGGACCGTCTGGTCTGTGGGGATGTGGGCTACGGCAAGACAGAGATTGCCATCCGCGCAGCCTTCAAAGCCGTACAGGAGAGCAAACAGGTGGTATATCTTGTACCTACCACGATCCTGGCGCAGCAGCACTACAATACTTTTGTACAGAGGATGAAGGATTTTCCTGTCCGTGTGGATCTGCTCTGCCGTTTTAAGACACCGGGGGAACAGAAGAAAACCATATCAGATCTGCAGAAGGGGCTGGTGGATATTGTCATCGGCACCCCCCGTCTCCTCTCAAAGGATGTAAAATACAAAGATCTTGGACTCCTCATAGTGGATGAGGAGCAGCGCTTCGGTGTGACACATAAGGAGAAGATCAAGAGCCTGAAGGAGAATGTGGATGTGCTCACCCTGACAGCCACTCCTATTCCAAGAACTCTTCACATGAGTCTTATAGGGATCCGTGACATGAGCGTTTTGGAAGAGGCTCCCATGGACAGAACCCCTATTCAGACCTATGTCATGGAATATAATGAGGAGATGGTACGTGAGGCGGTCAGCCGGGAAATTGCCAGGGGCGGTCAGGTCTATTACGTCTATAACCGGGTCAACGATATAGATGAGATCACCAACCGCGTGGCAAAGCTGATACCGGAGGCAAACGTGGCATTTGCCCACGGCCAGATGCATGAACATCAGCTTGAAAAGATCATGTACGGCTTCATCAACGGTGAGATCGACGTGCTGGTCTCCACTACCATCATTGAGACAGGACTGGACATTTCCAATGCCAACACCATGATCATCCATGATGCGGACCAGATGGGACTGTCCCAGCTCTATCAGCTCAGAGGGCGTGTAGGCCGCTCCAACAGGACTGCCTATGCATTCCTTATGTACAAGAGAAACAAAATGCTAAAGGAAGTGGCAGAGAAACGCCTCCATGCCATCCGTGAGTTCACGGATCTGGGTAGCGGCTTCAAGATAGCCATGCGTGACCTGGAGATCCGCGGCGCCGGAAACCTTCTGGGAGCAGAGCAGCACGGCCACATGGAAGCTGTGGGATATGACCTCTACTGCAAAATGCTCAACGAGGCGGTGAAAGAGGCAAAGGGAATCAAACAGCAGGAGGAGTTCGAGACAACCATCGACCTGGATATGGATGCCTTCATTCCGCCCCGCTACATTCCCAACGAATACCAGAAACTGGACATTTACAAACGCATTGCCGGTATAGAGAACCAGGAAGAATACGAGGATATGCTGGAAGAACTTATGGACCGGTTCGGGGAACCCCCGAAATCCGTTCAGAATCTGCTTGCCATCGCAAACCTAAAGGCTCTTGCCCACAAAGTCTATGTGCGTGAGATCAAGCAGAGCGGTACAGAAGTGAAAATAGCCATGTTTGAGCGGGCAAAACTGGACGCGTCAGGTTTTCCTGCTGTTCTGGAAAAATATAAAAACAACATGACCATGCGCATGGAGGGACAGCCTTATTTTCTGGTTTCCCTGAAAGGCCGCAGACCAAAAGAAATCCTGGACGCTATGGATATCGTGTCCGGTATTCTTCATGAATTTGAGGGGATTTTACAGGAAAAAGAGGAAAATCTCTTGCCCTGAACGTAAAAAAAGAATATACTATAAAACATCGGTGCCCTATCTGCCGATGCTTTATTTCAGACCCCTCGGGGGAACAGGAAGACACAGGAGGACTTTATGAATAAATTTACAAAAACTCTCGCCTGCGCAGGACTTGTGGCAGTTCTGGGAACTACAAGCCTTGCAGGCTGCGGAAAATCACTGGACGGAACCAAGATAGCTGCAACCTGCGGTGATGATAAGATAACTTTGGGTACAGCCAATATGATGCTTCGTATGACACAGGCGCAGATGGCTTCGTACTATTCCATGTTCGGCGGCTCTGCAGCCGGAATCTGGGACCAGGACGGGGAGGACGGCAAAACTTACGGTGAAAACACCAAGGACGACATGATGGACCAGATACATAACATGGTGCTTTTAAAACAGCATGCCAAAGATTATGATGTGTCCATTACAGAGGACGAGCAGAAAAAAATCGAAGAGGCAGCTAAAAAATTCATGGAAGACAACGATGCGGATACCATAGCCAAACTTGCTGTCAGCCAGTCTGACATTGAGACCATCCTGGAGTTTTATACCTACCAGGAAAAGATGTATGATCCCATGACCGCTGACGTGGACACCAATGTGGAGGATTCCGAAGCAGCACAGAGCAAAATAACCATCTGCCAGATTTCCACTGCCGGAACACAGGATGCGGAAGGCAAGACTGTAGATCTGACAGACGAAGAAAAACAGGCAAAAAAAGATCAGGCACAGGCTGTCCTTGACAAAATAAATGCACAGGAAGATCCGGCTGCCGCTGATATGGATGCCCTTGCCAAAGAAGTGGACGAGAATCTGAGCGCGTCTGTAAAAACCTTTGGCAGTGATGACACTTCCCTGGATGACAAGCTGAAAGAGGCTGTTAAGTCCCTTACTGACGGCCAGGTAGCCCCGGAAGTTATAGAAGGCGAAGATGCCTATTACGTAGCCCGTATGGACTCTGTCTTTGATGAGGATGCCGCCAAATCGAAGAAAGAAAGCATTGTCAGCGAGCGCAAACAGGAGGCCTACAACAATCTTCTCGAGGAATGGGGCAAAGACACTAAAATAGAAGTGGACAAGAAAGTCTGGAAAAAAGTGACCCTTACGGATTCCGACGCCTATACTTTCAAACAGCCTGAAACTCAGGGCACTGACAACGGCTCATCTGATACCGGAGCGGCTGACACGGGAGATACCGGAGACGCTGACAACGGAGACGCTGGAACAGGAGATACCGGAGCAGCCGATACCGGAGACGCTGGAACAGGAGATACCGGAAATGCTGATACAGGAGATACGGGAGCTGCTGACAATGGAAATTCCGGTGAAGCAAATGCTGAGTAGGCAACAGCACTTAAAAATCACAAAACTGCAGAGTTCAGCCAATAAGCTGAACATCTGCAGTTTTTTAATACCTGTCTTTTTTTCCAAGCGCTATTGCCATTTCCAGAAAAGCCTTTCCTCCGTCTGTCAAAAACTTATTTCTGTGCCAGACCACATAATGTACTCTGTGAAACTGCTCATCCTCAATTTCCCTGGTACACACATTTCCCTCCGCAATTTCTTTCTCTACCAGTCTCTCCGGCAGCACGGATACGCCAATCCCCTTTTTGACCCCTTTGATAATGGCCTGTGTGCTTGCGCTCTCCCAAAGCGGCTCCATTTTTATTCCCCTAACTGCAAACACGTGATCAAGCAAAGTCCTCCCCACACTTCCTTTCTCCCTGGCAAGAAAATCACACTTCTTTAAATCCTCCACAAACACTTTCTCCTTTTCTGCCAATTCATGTCCCACAGGCAGGATCAGCACCAGCCGGTCTTCTGAGAAAGCCCGTGTCTCCAGCTCAGATTCTGAAATGCCCCCTTCGATCAGGGCCAGATCCAGTTCATTATCCAGCAGGCCCTTCTGCAGGTTCCCTGCATTGGAAACGGTGGCTTTAACTTTCATATCCGGCCGTTTTTTACGGAATTCACATATCAGCTCGGGGAGGAAAAAATTTCCCAGGGAGATACTCGCCCCTACCCGGAGTACGCCGAATGCATCTCCGTTTAGCAGACCCTTCTCCATCATATCAAAAGATTCCACAATAGGAAGGGACTGGGCGTAAAACTGCCGTCCCGCCTCTGTGACAAACAGCCTTCTGTTCATCCGGTCAAACAGCCGTACACCATAATGCCGCTCAATCTCCTGGATCGCCCTTGTAACGGCAGGCTGTGTCATGTGAAGCCTCTTAGCCGCCTGGGTGATGTTTTCCATGCGGTAAACTTCCAGAAAAATCCTCATATGCCGTATAGTCATTATTTTCCCTCAATTCATAACTGAAATGATATCATATCAATAAAATAATAGCATTTTACATATCCATGCACAAGGGATATGATGGAAAAAAGGGGGCAGAATAAAGATATGGAAAAGAATGAAATAAAAAATGAGTTAAATAATGAGTTAAAGAAGAAACATCTTCTGCTGGAATTGTTTTTAAGTACGCTTTATATAAGCAGTTTTACATTCGGCGGGGGATTTGTGATCGTTACATTTATGAAAAGGAAGTTTGTGGATGAACTTCACTGGATAGATGAACAGGAAATGCTGGATCTGGTGGCTCTGGCCCAATCATCGCCCGGAGCCATTGCAGTGAACGCCGCTATTTTAGTGGGGTGGCGGGTATGCGGGTTTGCCGGTATGCTTACAGCCGTACTGGGGACGATCCTGCCGCCTATGATTATCCTGTCAGTCATCTCGTTGTTCTATGCCGCGTTTGCCAGCAACGTATATGTGGCTTTGGTGTTAAAAGGAATGCAGGCAGGAGTTGCCGCTGTGATCCTGGATGTGACATGCAGTCTGGGCGGCAGTGTGCTGAAGGAAAAAAGTGTATTCAGCATTATCATCATGGCAGCAGCTTTTGCCGCTACATTCTTTTTTAATGTGAATGTCATTTATATTATTCTGACTGCCGGACTTCTGGGAGCCGGAAAAGCAGTCTGGATATACAGAAAGGGGAAATCGGCGTGATCTATATTAAATTGTTTTTAAGCTTCCTGCAGGTGGGGCTGTTCAGTATAGGCGGCGGCTATGCGGCATTGCCATTGATCCAGAATCAGGTAGTGGAGGCACATAAATGGCTGACTATGGGTGAGTTTACAGATCTGATCACTATAGCAGAGATGACACCCGGCCCCATAGCTGTCAATTCAGCCACATTTGTGGGAATCCATATTGCAGGATGGCAGGGGGCGGTCATTGCAACCTTTGGCTGTATTCTGCCCTCCTGTCTCATCGTATCTCTGCTGGCTTATATCTATTACAAATATAAAGGGGTGTCTGCCATGCAGTCGGTGCTGGCCTGTCTCAGACCGGCTGTGGTTGCCCTGATCGCGGCGGCGGGCATTTCCATCCTGCGGGTGGTGCTGTTCGCGGATTCAGGTGTGAGTCTGCACGCTGTCAACTGGATCGGAGCAGGATTATTCGCCGCGGCATTTGTTGTGCTGCGTAAGCTGAAATGGAATCCTATCCTGGTCATGGCTCTGTGCGGCGTTCTGAATCTGTGTATCAGAACCGTGATCAGATGAGCCTTCACCGCTTTTATACAGCCGCTTAAATGGTATCCTTTTTTCTGTACTGCATAGGGGTCAGTCCATAGGCTCTGCAAAACGCCCGGGTAAAGTAATTCTGGTCTCCGTAGCCGCAGGAAAACGCGATCTCCCCAATGCTGAGAGAGGTGCTGCGGAGCAGCCTGCACCCGTTTTCCAGGCGTACCTGGCAGATATAGTCATGGATGGAGATATGATAGGTTTCCCTGAATTTTCTGGTCAGAGAGGCACGGCTGCAGAAGAATTGGCGGCAGAGGTCATCAATGGTGAGCTTCTGGTCATAATGTTTCAGGATGTAGCTGTGGACCTCACTGACAAGTTCATTTTTGGAAAGGTTCATGCGGTTGCTGAGTGTAATATACTGGGCACAGACCTCCATTATGGTCACCAGGGAGTCAATGGTCCTCTGCTCCCGGACAGGAATCCGGGCAACCGCTTCTTTTAAAACATCCGTATCAGATACCAGGGGATGGGCCATTTCATACGGTGTTTTATCTGCCTCCGGTCCCGCTTCCAGGGTCTGTCCCATCATCAGATAGCCTGTGAGTGTGCCGAAGCTGTACAGAGGGGCGACTGCCTCGAACAGTCCGAAATGGCATTTATAGATATGGAGCTTTTCCTGCTCCCGCACACGTCCGAATGCCATGGTGTCATGTTCAACACAGAGGCGTTTCCCTTCAGGGTGCTTCTGTATGACCTGGCAGAAGCGTCCAAGTTCATGAGGGTAAGCGGCTATTTCACGGAAATTCGTGTCATAAATGCTGATGCGGAAACCGGATATATGATAAAGCTCTTTCAGGATTCGTTCAATAGACAGAGACTGCTCCATAGGTATTCTCCTTTGCATAAAAAAACTGGTGTACGACCGGATTTGTCCGTATCTTACGCCAGTTTTTTCTTTATGTCAAGTGATGTTCCACATACTTCATGGTGTCTGGGTAACAGTTCTGCCTTTCACTGTCCCGACAGGGGTTTACACATATTTTGACACGATCCTCTGCATCTCTTCCATTTTACATTCCATATCGGCTACGAGGGTGATCTGTGTTCTGCACCGGTCCAAGTTGTGATGTTCCCTGTGGATGCGGAAATAAGTATCACCGTTTAAGTAATCTGTGAGAAAACGCATTCCGCACTCCAGTGTCAGAAGCTTGGCGGAGAAGGGGAGAAGTTCAATCTCTTCCCGGGTGAGAGAAGCCCCGGCTTCAGAGAGAAAGCCTGCAGTGTAAGCTTCAAAAAGTCCCAGATCCATGGAGACAAGGGAAAGGTCCTGTTCATCCTCATCAGCCGTGCTTGCGCCGAAACGAATGCTGTCCCCAAAATCATAAAGTACGGAACCGGGCATAACCGTGTCCAGATCAATGACGCAGATGCCCTCATCGGTATCATTGTCCATCATAATGTTATTTAACTTGGTGTCATTGTGGGTAACACGCAGGGGGAGGCGTCCCTCTGCGATGGCATCAGTCACAACGGCACCGTCTGCCTTCCGGTCCAGAAAAAATCGGATTTCTTTTTCTACAGATGTGGCCCGGCCTGCGATATCCCCTGCAACAGCCTTTTCAAAGAGGGCATATCTGTCTGCCGTGTTGTGAAAGTTCGCAATGGTCTCATGCAGGGTGTCAGCCGGATAGTCAGCCAATAGTTTCTGGAAACGGCCAAAGGCTCTGGCTGCGTTGGTGAAGAGGACCGGGCGGTCCACAGATTGATGGCAGGTGGCATTCTCAATAAAAGCATAACTGCGCCAGAATCCCCCTTGGCTGTCCTCATAGAGAAGATTTCCGTCCCGTGTGGGTATGAGGGTCAGTGTCTCACGTTCGGGATTTCCGCCCTGCTCCAGTATTTTTTTACGGAGATGAGAGGTGACACCCTGGATATTTTCCATCAGACCCTGTGGATCTATGAAAATAGTGGTATTGACTGCCTGCAGAATATAGCGCACAGGCGGTTTTGTCTCTCTTCGGAAATATACGGCATAGGTGGCGTTAATATGGCCGCAGCCAAAGGGTTCTGCGTAGATAAAATCTCCGTCAAAGAGAAACGCTTTTACAATTTCATTTTTGATTCTTTCCAGCATGTTCATTCTCCTTTTTCGTTCCACAGAGTTTCGGGATATGTACCTTCATGGATCATCCGATCTATGAAATTTACAATCTTTTCTTTATCTTCATGGTAAGTGACTCCGTACCATTTGGCAGGGGTGTCCATGACCTTTACATCACATTTCTGGGTATCCATAAGTTCCTGCACCACGGAGGGAAGGAAAAATTCTTTTTTGGCAAGCCCGTCTGTGCTGTCAGCAAAAAATTCCCGCATCTGATCTTCGATTTCCCTGAATATATCAGGGGTAAAGCCCCAGCAGTTCATGGATACGATACTGTTCTCGTCAATATCTGTCCAGCCCCGGTCTTCCTCGTAAAACTGTGTCTGCCCTTGGTTTCGTTGTATTTTGGTCCGCTCCGTAACTGTGGTCAGATATCCGTCGTCCGCAGTACAGACTCCTCTTGCCACGTGTCCGTTTTCCGTCAGAGTGTTTTTGAGAAGGTAGCCGGCCATGCAGAAATGATATTTTGAGGTATCCTTCGGCAGGTTCATAAAAAAGTCGTGCAGCAGAGTGAAGGCTTCTCTTCCATAGAAATCGTCCGCGTTGATCACCGCAAAGGGACCGTTCACCAGATTCCGGCAGCTCCACACCGCATGGGCCGTTCCCCATGGTTTTGTGCGGTCCTTGGGAACCCTGGCGCCCTCGGGAACCTCTGTGATCTCCTGAAATGCATATTCTACAGGAATGACTTTTTCCAGACGTTTTCCCACAGTCTCCCGGAATACATCCAGGTTTTCTCTTTTGATGATAAAGACAACCTTGTCAAATCCTGCTTTGACGGCATCGTAAACGGAATAGTCCAGGATAAATTCCCCATGTCTTCCTACCGGGTCAATTTGTTTCAGACCGCCGTATCTGCTTCCCATACCAGCCGCCATTATAACCAATGTCATCATATCTGCATTCTCCTTTTCTTTGGGTGTTTTCTCTTGTTAGTTTTTATTATATCGAAAAGAGGTGCGGTTTCTATGGAATATCGTATCAAAATTAGCAATAATGGACAAAAAGATTATTAATGCTAAATTTAAACAGTACATAAGCTGCTGTTAGGGGGTTAAGAAAGAGATAAAGGATTGCAGAAAAAGAATATAAGGTTCATAATAAAAAGGAACTGTAAGCACCGGAAGATAAGCGGCCCGTCTGTCCCCGCAGACAGAGCGCCTTGACAGCCTGCGGGATGTATTGCGCCTGACAGCATGGACTGCATAAAATAGCGGATGCCCATAGTTATACGTAAAAGAGGAGTTGTGGTATATGAGCAGTTTTGAAAAAGATTTATCCAAGGGAAATGTTGTAAAACAACTGATCCTGTTTGCAGTCCCGTTTCTGGTGTCAAACATTATCCAGTCCTGCTACAACGTGGCAGATATGTTGATAGTGGGAAATTTCAGCGGTACTGTAAGCATGTCGGGAGTGAACATTGGAGGTCAGGTGACATTTATCCTGACGAACATTGTGGTAGGGCTGTGTACCGGAGGAACCGTACTTATAGCCCAATATCTGGGCGCGCAGAAGAGAGAGGAGATGCGCAGGGCAGTGGCCACACTGATGACTACCCTGATCTGCGCTGCGGTGATCATCACAGTGATTTCCCTTTTTCTGAAAACACAGATACTGGGGTGGATCCGGACGCCGGAGGAATCCTTTGAGGAAGCCAGCCGCTACCTGACCGTGACATTGACCGGTATTATTTTTATTTTCGGCTGTTATCCGCAGTGATGAGAGGCATGGGCGACAGCAAAAGGCCCTTTTATTTTGTGCTGATCGCATGTGTGACTAACATTTTCCTGGACCTGGTACTGGTTGCAGGACTTGGCTGGGGGGCGTTCGGTGCCGCAGTGGCCACTGTGTTTTCTCAGGCGCTGAGTATGATACTGTGTATTATCTATATGGTAAGGAACGGATTTGTATTTGACTTCCGGCCTTCCTCCTTCCGTATTTATAAACATGAACTGGAGATGATCTTCAAGATTGGTACCCCGGCTGCCATCCAGAACGGTGTGACCAGTTTTTCTTTCCTGATCATTACCGCACTGGTAAATTCCATCGGCGGTGTCAATGCATCTGCGGCAGTGGGAGTGGTGGGAAAATTCAATGGATTTGCCATTATGCCCGCAGTGGCCATGGGAAGCTCTATCTCTACTATGTGTGCCCAGAATGTGGGTGCAGGGCAGTGGGACAGAGTGAAGAAGACATGCAGAGTGGGAACCTTGGCGGCAGTGGTGTGCAGTTATCTTATCTTTATTCTGGTTAGGATCTTTCCGGAGGATATCCTGCGGATGTTCGACAGCAGCAATACAGAGATGATACGGATCGGTGTGGAATATATCAGCACGTTCAGCTTTGACTATCTGCTTGTGCCCCTGTGTTTCTGCCTGAACGGTCTGTTTATTGCCACAGGACACACGACATTTACACTGATGAACTCCATGCTTTCCGCGCTGCTTCTGCGCATCCCGGCCAGTTTTCTCTTTGGCAGCATTATGGGAATGGGGATCATGGGCGTGGGGATCGGTGCTCCCGCAGCGTCTGCGGGAAGCCTTATATTGATCCTGTGGTTCCTGCTCTCCGGAAAGTGGAAGACCAACGTGGTCAAAGGAGGCTGATCCGGGGCAGTGTCCCAGGAAGTGATCGGCTGAACGGATGCGGTGCAGGTACTTTTTTTGGCTGTTATTGCGTAAACTAGAAGAAAGACGGGACAGCCGGTGAGTATATGAGGGTTTTACTCTTTTTGTCGGAAGTTATCATTCCGCTTATTCTGTTTTACATAGTGGGATTCGGTATCCTGATGAAATGTGATGTGTACGAGGATTTTGTAAAAGGCGCAAAGGATGGTCTGAAAACAGTTGTGCAGATCCTTCCCACCCTGATAGGATTAATGGTGGCAGTGGGGGTTCTGCGGGCATCAGGATTTCTGGATATGCTGGGAGGACAGCTTGGCAGGCTCACAGGCGCGGTGGGATTTCCTGCGCAGCTGGTGCCGCTGACCATAGTGAAAATGTTCTCCTCCAGTGCGGCCACAGGGCTTGTGCTGGACATTTTCAAAGAGTTCGGGACGGACTCCAGGATCGGACTCATCGCATCTGTGATGATGTCCTGTACAGAGACGATTTTCTATACAGTGTCCGTCTATTTTATTGCCGCAAAAGTTAAAAATACCCGCTACACCATACCTGGTGCCCTGCTGGCAACGCTTGCAGGGATCATGGCCAGTGTATGGCTTGCGGGGATGATGGCTGTGTAGACAGCCTTTAAGTCCTACGGGCAGGACTTTTTTACGCTAAATACTTTTCAAGAATATTATACAGCTCACGGAGGTCAATAGGCTTGGAGATATGGCCGTTCATTCCGGCGTCAAGGGCCTGCTGCCTGTCCTCTGCAAAAGCGTCGGCAGTCATGGCGATGACAGGCAGGTCCTGCAGATCCTGTCTGTTGATCCTGCGTATTCTGCGACACGCTTCATATCCGTCCATGATGGGCATTCGGATGTCCATCAGGACAAGGCTGTAATATCCCGGGGCCGAGGAAGATACTTTATCCAGCGCCTCCTGTCCGTTTACAGCAGTGTCGATCTGAACATTTGTGGCTGAGATAAGTTCTTTTGCTATTTCCAGATTCAGCTCATTGTCCTCAACCAGAAGGAGATGACGGTTTGAATAGTCAGTATCCTTCCCTGTATGGCCGGAGTCAGAGGCAGCGGACTGGGGAAGGGAAAGTTCCTTAAAGGGATCAGGATGATATGGCTGGGGAGCACCCTTTTGGAAGGGGAGTTCAATATAAAATGTGGTTCCTTCTCCCTCTTTGCTTTCTGCTCGGATACTTCCTTTCATTAACTCCGTGATATTTTTGGTGATTGCCATGCCAAGGCCGGTTCCTTCCATTTGAGATGCCCTTGGCACATCAGAGCGCTCAAAAGGCTGGAACATCCGTTTCAGAAATTCCGGTGACATACCTATACCTGTGTCAGAAAAAATAAAGCGCAGGCGCACAGGATCTTCTGAAGGGGAGGGCAGTTCCTGTACCTTTACTGCGATCCTGCCGCCCGGGTCCGTGAATTTTACTGAGTTTCCCACAATATTTAAAAACAACTGTTTGAAACGGAGAGGATCCCCGATGAGATCCAGGTGTTCCACGTCCTTCATATCCACAGTAAAGTCAAAATGTCCGCTGCTGATCTGCGGCTGGATAATTCCGATCAAAGTATCCATTAAATCCTTCAGGTTAAATTGTTCGCTGTTCAGTGTAAGTCTTCCGCTTTCGATTCTGGACATGTCGAGGACATCATTGATCAGGGACAACAGATGTGCCGAGGAGGCGGAAATCTTCTCAAGGCAGTCCCGCACTTTTTCTTTTTTATCTATATGTGAGAGGGCGATTCTTGTCATTCCGATTATGGCATTCATGGGTGTCCGTATGTCGTGGGACATATTGGAGAGAAAAACGGATTTGGCCTGATTTGCCCGTTTCGCCTCTTCCAGGGCTGTCTCCAGCCTTTGTTTGCTGATCTGTTCTTTGGACAGGATCTCCCTGTTCTTTTCATCTATAATATGCTGTCTTCCGGTAAAATGGATGGTACAGAAGAACAGCAGCAGGACGATGGTCACAAGGATCGCGGCAATGATAAAATTGCGGAAAGAGCGCGCAGTGGTTTCCAGCACATGAGCGGGTACGGTGACAAGCAGATACCAGGAACTGCTGCCCACCGGCATATACACCAGATAGCTGCGCCTGCCCATCCGGGAAAAAATCAGGGAACCGGATTCACGGGCAGCCATATCCTGTTCCAACTGGATGTTAGGTTTCACTCCTCCCTGGTCAGAAAGCGCCAGGCTGTCCAGAAAATTGTCTGTTACCATCATGTTGTATTCATAATGGGGTTTGAGAAGGATATCTCCCTCCTGGTTAATGACCGTGGCATAGCCCTCTTGTGTGTATACATTCAGTGCCAGAAGATATTCCAGTTCATCAAAAGCAGGTGTTATAAAAATACCGGCTATCTCAGAGGCGGCATCCATGCCTTCTTTAAGCTCAACATAATATAGAAGTTCATCTCCAATACCGAAATTCACAATACTCATGCTGTCATTATCTATGTAGCCTGCGTTCTCTTCTGTAAAGCTTAAATCTTTCAGCCTTCCGGTATCCCCGTCAATGGTCACATATTCCCCTTTTTTATCCATGACTCCGGCTGTACGGTAATTCCAGATATCATGTCTGTCCTTGAAATAGTCAAGAATATCTTCACGGCTGTCATAGCTGCTGCTGTGCACAGTCGCCAGGCAGTTTTCCAGAAGGGAAAAATATTTGTCGTTCATCTCATTAAAATGCGCATCCAATTGGGTGCCGAAAGCAGACAGATTGCTCAGATTGTCATCCTGCACACCAAGACGTATCTGGTGGAAGAAGTAGAAAGCAATAATGATAACTAGAACAACAGCAAGTGCTGATCCCAGTATGTAGATTTTCCGCTTCTTGTTCATATAGCCTCCGTTAATTTTCATGCGGCAGTTCCGCGTATTTATATGGATTCAGTATAACATAGGGAGCTGACCGGCCGCAATGATATAAGCGGAAAGGTGTTTTTTTGCATAAACATATGTAATTTCCCCCAAAACCTTGTTGACAACTTTATGGTCAGATGATAATATGGTAGCACGCTAAAGTGAGTGGAGTACAATTCCTCGCAAAACGACAGAGGGATAAACCATCACCAATACATATATTGATAAGGCAGAGCATAAATGACATTATACAGATCACAGCGCAGCGAATGTGCAGCATACAGTAAGAAAAATAAAACAGAAAGGCAGGGGCAGCAAATGAGATATTATGATAAGGTTACACCGGACGGAACAAAAGATTTGCTGTTTGGAGAGTGCGACCAGCGTTCCCAGGTGACAAAGACCCTGAAGGACCTGTTTGGCGCTCAGGGGTATCGGCGGGTGATGACACCTGCATTGGAATTTTATGATGTGTTTGGAAAGGCGGCAAAATATCTGCCCAAGGAGTCCATGTACAAACTCACGGACCATAAAGGAAGACTTATGGTGCTGCGTCCGGATTGTACGGTTCCCGCGGCCAGATTGGCGGCTACCCGGTTGAAAGGGATGCCGATGCCGCTCCGTTTATTTTATAACCAGAATATTTACCGCATGTTTCCCGAACTGAAGGGAAAGAGTACAGAGATCAATCAGGTAGGTATTGAGCTGATCGGTGGCGTGCCCCTGAGAAGTGACCTGGAAGTGGTAGAGCTGGCCTCCAGAAGCCTGGATATCATAAGCGGTGGCAAATACCGTCTGGAGTTGTGCCACATTGGATACTTTAAAGCGATCATGGACAGTCTGGATGTGGATGAGGATACAAAGGAAGATATACGTTTCCAGATCGAGCAGAAGAACTATGCTTCTCTCACCGATATGCTGGGACAATACCAGGACAGCCGCGCAGCCCAGGCGCTTTTAAAACTGCCCAGGCTGTTCGGCGGTTCAGAGGTATTTGAAAAGGCCTATGAACTGTTTGATGAGAACGGCGCGCGAGAGAGCCTGGATTACCTAAAGACAATCTATGAATACCTGCAGACACTGGGGCTGGGGGATAAGGTGATCATTGACCTGGGCCTTGTGAATCTGGCAGAGTATTATACGGATCTTATATTCCGGGGATATTTCCGGGGGATCGGAGAGCAGGTTTTATCCGGCGGGCGTTATGATACACTCATAAAAGAATTTGGGGAGGACCACTGTTCTGTGGGCTTCTGCATCAATGTAGATCTGGCCAGCCAGAAGGTTCAGCCCATGCCGGAGGCCATACCGGAGATTCTGGTGTTCGCACCGGATATGAAGTTTTTGTCAAAAGCAGTCCACCACCGCAGGACACTGGAAGACCAGGGCGTGCTGACGGAGAACTGTGTTTTTGATACCATGGAAGAAGCCTTTGATTATGCAAAAATGAGAGGGATACCGAAAGTACACCTGGTGGGAGAAGATATCACAGTTTGTTTAACAAGAAAAAACTGATACGGCGGCCCTGAATGGGCGGGCTGGAATCTTTCACTGGGAGGCAGAAAAATGAAACCGATTAGAATCGCTCTGACGAAAGGGCGTCTGGAAAGTAAGACAATAGATATGCTGGAGCGTCTGGGATATGACTGTACCAATGCCAGGAAAAAGGGCAGGAAGCTGATCATGCCCATAGGCGACGGCGAAATAGAGGTAGTGCTTGCAAAAGCGGCAGATGTGGTGACATATGTGGAGAGTGGTGTCTGTGACATGGGTGTTGTGGGAAAAGACACGATCATGGAAAAAGGTGGTACTTTTTACGAAGTGGCTGACCTGGGATTCGGAAAATGCAGGTTTGCACTGGCAGTCGTAAAGGGGAAAAATCTGTACGAGGGCTATCACAATCTGACCATTGCCAGCAAATATGTGAACGTGGCAAAGAACTTCTTTGAGCAGAAGAGTATGGATGTGGATATTGTAAAGATTGAGGGAAGTGTGGAGCTGGCTCCGGTTCTGGGCCTGGCAGATGCCATTGTGGATATTGTGGAGACTGGGACCACACTGAAAGAGAATGGCCTGGTGGTGGCAGAGGACGTATGTCCGGTCAGTGCCAGACTGATCGTAAATATTGCCAGCATGAAGCTGCGGAAAAAGGAAATCGAGAGTTTGATCGACAAGATGGAAAATGATGTGCAGAAGCGCAGGGCAAAGGAGGCGTAGATCATGGCGTATACGATCCCGGAGAAGTTAAAGAGACTGGAGATATATGAACCGGTAACGGAGATATACAATGTTCGCCTGGACGCAAATGAGAGCTTCCAGAACCTGCCGGATGATATCCGCAGGGATGTTCTGAAAGCTGTGGAACAGGTGGAATTCAACCGCTACCCGGACCCTTTTGCAGTAAAGCTCTGTGAAAAATTCGGACGGTTCTTTCATGTGAAGCCTGAACTTCTGACTGCGGGAAACGGTTCTGACGAACTGATCTCCCTCATTGTTCCTAATTTTCTGGAGAGCGGGGATACCATGCTGGTGGCCCTTCCTGATTTCTCCATGTACACCTTCTATGCGCAGATGAACAATATCCGTGTGGAGGCGCTGCAGAAGGCAGAGGATATGGTGACCAGCGCTGCAGATATCCTGGAGCGGGCAAAAGATAAGAATGCCAGACTGCTTATTTTTTCCAACCCATGTAATCCCACATCCCTGAAGCTTTCCAGGGACGATATCATAAAGATCATTGAGGGTACTGACGCCCTGGTGATCGTGGACGAAGCGTACATGGATTTTGCCGAAGGTTCTGTTCTGGATGCGGTTGAAAAATACCATAATCTCATTGTGTTGAAGACATGTTCCAAGGCCCTGGGCCTAGCGGCTATCCGCCTGGGTTTTGCCGCGGCCTGCAAAGAGCTGACAGATATCCTGCACGCCCTCAAGTCCCCATATAACGTAAACTCCCTGACACAGGCTGTGGGCTGTGCCGTCTTAGACCATCCGGACTACATTAAGAACTGTATCCGTTCGATCCAGAAGTCCAGAGATGAACTGTATCAGGGGCTGTTAAAGCTGAAGGAGAAAAAAACAGATATCCTGAGTTTATATCCGACTGTCACAAACTTCATCTTTATGAAGGTTAAAAACGCGGATAAAGTGTTTGAAGAGATGAAAAAGAAAAGCATTTCCATCCGTTACATGAACGGTTATCTGCGGGTGACAGCCGGCAGGAAGCTGGAGAATGAAGCAGTGCTCCGTGTACTGGATGAACTGTTAGATCAATAACTGTTGTATTTACCGTCTGTGGATCCACAGGCATCTGTAACAGACATACAGAATGGAAAGGAGGAAGCTGATTGAGAATCGGAGAGATCGCGAGAGAGACAAAAGAGACAAGCATCAGACTGAGATGGAATCTGGACGGAAGCGGACGTTACATGGGAACCTGCGGAGTGGGATTTTTTGACCACATGATGCAGGCATTCTGTGTACACGGCGGATTTGATATGGATTTGGATATGAAAGGTGACCTGGAGGTAGACTGCCATCACAGCATTGAGGATCTGGGCATTGTTATGGGGCAGACATTTGCAAAGACTCTGGGAGAAAAGGGCGGTATCCGAAGATACGGAAGCTTCTGTATTCCTATGGATGAAGCACTGGGCTTCTGTTCCTTAGATATCAGCGGACGGCCTTATCTGGTGTTTGACGCGGAGTTTACCAATCAAAGCGTGGGAACCCTGGACTGCTGTATGGTAAAGGAGTTCTTCCGGGCATTTGCATTTAATGGCGGTATCACTCTGCATCTGCGGTGTCCCTATGGGGAAAATGACCACCATAAGATTGAAGCTCTTTTTAAGGCGGCAGCCCATGCCTTGAGAGAGGCACTGGAACCAAATGGAGGAAAAATACTTTCGTCAAAGGGGATGCTGGCATGATAGCGATTATAGATTACGGGGCAGGCAATCTTTTCAGCGTGAAAAATGCCCTTGATTTTTTGGAAGAGAAGAGCGTCATCACAGCGGACTGTGAAGAGATACGCTGTGCGGATGCCATGATACTGCCGGGAGTGGGGGCATTTCCGGATGCCATGCGTATGTTGAATGAGCAGGGGCTTGCAGAAGTCATAAAGGAGGAGGCACAGAAAAAGCCCCTTCTTGGCATATGCCTCGGTATGCAGATGCTGTTTGAAAAGAGTTATGAATTCGGAGAGACAAAGGGCCTTGGGCTGATACCGGGCTGTGTGCAGCTCATCGACGGCAATGGCCTTAAAATACCCCATATGGGATGGAATGACCTGAGGGTCTTAAATCCCTGCGCCATGACAGAGAAGATGCCAAAGGATGCGTATGTATATTTTGTCCATTCCTTTAGGGCAGAGACGGGGGATGAGAATATATCCTGTTATACGGTATACCATGAGCGGATCCCTGCTCTGGTACACCGGGGATATGTATACGGTGCCCAGTTTCATCCTGAGAAAAGCGGGGCAGTGGGATTGGAACTTCTGAAAAATTTTGCAAGGCTGGTGAGAGAATGATTATATTACCTGCAATTGATATAAAAGACAAGACGTGTGTGCGGCTGGTTAAAGGGGATTATGCAACTGCCCATCAAGTGGCGGAAAGTCCCTATGACACGGCAGCTTCTTTCCGGACAGCAGGCGCTGCCTGGATACATATGGTGGACCTGGACGGAGCAAAAGACGGCAGACCGGTGAACGAAGAGATATTTGAGAGAACAGCCAAAGAGTCCGGCCTTAAAGTGGAGGTGGGCGGAGGAATCCGCAGCATGGAAACGATAGAAAGGTTTTTAGACAAAGGCATTTCAAGAGTCATCCTGGGCTCCGCGGCTGTAAAAAACCCGTCTCTTGTAAAAGAGGCAGTCCGGGAATTCGGTGAGAAAATAGCTGTGGGCATAGACGCTAAAAACGGTATAGTGGCCACTGAGGGCTGGCTTAAAAAGAGTGATGTCACCTATTTGGATCTGGCGCAGGCGGTAGAGGATGCCGGGGTCAGAACCATTATCTACACAGACATCTCCAGGGATGGCACCCTTACGGGGGTCAATACGGAACAGCTTGGGAGACTGAATGAAAGAGTATCCTGCAGGATCATAGCAAGCGGCGGGGTACGTTCCATTCAGGACATTATTGACTGTAAAAATCTTGACTTATACGGATGTATCTGCGGCAAGGCTGTATACACCGGGGCACTTGACCTGCGCGAGGCCATAGAGAAGGCAGGTGAGCAGTCATGTTAGCAAAGAGAATTATACCCTGCCTGGACGTAAGAGACGGCAAAGTGGTTAAAGGCGTGAATTTTGTGGGAATCAAAGAGGTGGGAGATCCAGTGGAATGCGCCATTGAGTACGACAGGCAGGGAGCAGATGAAATCTGTTTTCTGGATATCACAGCTACCCATGAGGGAAGAGGAACTATGGTGGATGTGGTATCCAGGACGGCAAAGCATGTATTTGTGCCCCTTACAGTAGGGGGTGGTATTCGTACAGTGGAGGATTTCCGGGAAATCCTCCGTGCCGGAGCCGACAAGGTTTCCGTCAATTCCGCGGCAGTTAAAAATCCTGAGCTTATCAGGGAGGCTGCGGTTGTTTTTGGAAGCCAATGCGTGGTAGCGGCCATTGATGCAAAAAGGGATGAGAAGGGCAGATTCAAAGTCGTGGTGAACGGCGGGAGGATAGATACAGGACTGGACGCAGTCCAATGGGCACAGAAGTGCCAGCAGTTGGGAGCGGGTGAGATCCTGCTCACATCTATGGATACAGACGGATGTCGCGACGGTTTTGATCTGGAACTGACCAATGCGGTCTGTGATATGGTTTCCATACCGGTCATTGCCAGCGGCGGATGCGGTAAGCTGGAGCATTTTTCAGAGGTGTTTAAGGAGAGTAAAGCAGACGCGGCACTGGCGGCGTCCCTGTTCCACTTCCGGGAGCTGACTGTAGAGCAGGTAAAAGAACATCTGAAAGAGAAACAGATTCCGGTCAGGAGGTAGAGGATGGATTTAGAATGTTATTTTGAGAAGAGTGATTTGATACCTGCCATTGTGCAGGAGGCAGGCACCGGTGAGGTGCTGATGCTGGCCTACATGAACCGGGAGAGCCTTCAGAAAACCCTTGAGACCGGATATACCTGGTTTTACAGCCGTTCTAGACAGGAACTGTGGAACAAGGGTGCGACTTCCGGACATGTTCAGAAGGTGATGGATATAAAAGCGGACTGTGATAAGGATACTTTGCTGGTAACAGTGGTTCAGACAGGCGCTGCCTGTCACACAGGGGCACACAGCTGTTTTTTTAACAGGATAGAGGAAATATAAATTAGGAAAAGGAGGGCGGCTTTTATGATGGATGTGATAAAGGGGCTTTATGATGTGGCTTTGGAACGTAAGGCTGTAAAACAGGAAGGTTCTTATACCTGCTATCTTTTTGAGCAGGGACTTGATAAAATATTGAAAAAGTGCGGCGAGGAGTGCAGCGAGGTAATTATTGCTGCTAAGAATGGGGAGAATGAGGATACTGCAAATGAGATCTGTGATCTTCTCTATCATTTGGTGGTTATGATGGTGGAGAGCGGGATTTCAATTGATGAGGTGGAAGGGATTCTGGAGGAGAGACGGCAGAAAATAGGGAATCTTAAGAAGTTTCACGTAAGTGACCATGAGTCTTGACAGAGGCATGGGATAGCATGATGGAAAAACAGAGGGCGGCTGGTCCGGGAATCTTGCAGATGGTGTGTGGGATGACTGGAGTGGCTGCCTTTTTTGGTGATTTGGCTGCGGACGGAAGAGACCGGGAGAGGGGCTGAGGAGAGAGAAGCCTGGGAGCGATGTTTCAGTGGAGCGCCAGGGAGATCCACCTGCCCCAGTTACTTAATGAAGAGGCCATT
>OLSH01000102.1_pt1 | contig 89567 bp, 88 predicted proteins | sample 1643221 | NCBI WGS metagenome assembly OLSH01 (sample SAMEA3136681, study PRJEB25190) | human gut metagenome | biome: human gut; feature: human-associated habitat; material: faeces | place: Austria | collected 2013 | reverse complement strand
AGTAAATTTATATGGTATAATATTTTATATATTAAAACTATTTTAATAAAAGGGGGATTGATTTATGGAGTTATACCATTATGAAGATGAAACTATCAAAACAGAAATTATAATGAAATCTAAAATTAATGATGAAGAAATAGAACTGAAACAGATAGATTTTTCTAATATAAAAATGTTTCTCAAAAAAGGAATATTTATTATTTCAGGCTATTTGAGAGGAGAAGCTGAAAAAAATCTAACTGAAATTATGAAGTTAAATAAATGGAGTATGATTACTGGAACATCAAAAGGAGCATTAAGGGATATAGAAATTAAAGTGTCAAGGAATGGATATGTATTAAGGCATTTGATATTTGAAGGGTATTTATCATCCTATCATGAATCTTATGACAATGCAAAGGGTTATAGATTTCATTTTATTTTAAGAGAACACAAAAAAATAAATAGAGATGGAGCATATGTGAGAACAGTTACTCTTAAAGGTATAAAAGGTGACATGATAATTATACCTAGGGAATTCAATCTTAAAAATTCTCTTTTAAGTGGATTAAATGGACTTACAGGAGTATCTTTATTGAAAGATGCTGGTGTTAAAGTAGCTGTAGCAAGTGAAAGTAGAATAATAACAGGAGCCTTAGGATTTTATTTTATAGCACATGGAACAGGAATGGTAAGTGAATTTGTGGCTGATATTACCTTTGTTATGAAAAAAAATGGGAAGTTTTAATATGACTAGAGATTGGGTTTATAAACCAATTGGAGAAGCAATATCTCAAGAAATTAATAATATATTTTCTGAAATAAATCTAAGTAAAGATATAGGGATAGATGTATATAACCATGCAAATTTAGCATTTTCAATTTTAACTTTAAGTACAGATGTAGAAAAAAGTTACAGGAATTTAAAAGGCTACGAGGGGGCAGGAATTTATTATAAAATAAAATATAAAGATGTAGCTGTAAGTACATGGGGAAGAAGATTAACAGCATATAGGAAATATGGTTCTACAACTATTAAAGCATTATTGGGTGATCTTGGCTTTTTAGTACCTGGAACATATTCTGTTAAAGAATCTATTAAATCTGAAATCGAAAAGAGGAAGTAAAGCATATGAAAGATAGAGAATTTTTAATCAAAAATTTAATCATTACAGTAATATTCTATATTATTTTTAGAATAGGTGGATATTTTCATTCTAAAAGATTTGCCCCAATATCAATAGGTGATTTAAAATTATTCATTTTCTTTTTTATTGCCTTTATATTCTTGCGAAGCTTTTTAGTACTTGCTCAAAATGTAACTGGAGAATTAATGGAAGGCTCATGGAGTAAGAGGATAATTTTTATAATAGCAGCAATAGTCATGATATATTTATATAAATCTACAGGAAGAATTTAAAAAGATGAAAAAGGAACTTTTGAAAAAAAGTTCTTTTTTCATATTAAGGGAATTTTATTAAAAGTAGTAAAAATGGCTTTATGAAATTGATTTTAAAGGACTTTAAAAGGGTAAGGCTATACAAACAAGACTACTTTTTCAATAGGCAAAGGAAAAATTAATTCTTTTTTATATAAATTTTGAAATGCTAAATATTTGATAAATAAAAAAGGCCTCAGACCACTTGATCCAGAGGCATTGCTAACATATATATAAGTCAATAGTATTGACTGGTACTGGTGCCTAGGGAGGGACTTGAACCCTCACTCCTTTGACAGGAAACGGATTTTGAGTCCGTCGCGTCTACCGTTCCGCCACCCAGGCATCGTTACTCAATTATAATATAACATTTATCAAAAAAAGTCAATACTTTTTTTAATTAAATATTTTTGTAAAAACCGCAGGAATCTTACTTGAGAAATGTAACACTTTTTTAGTAATAGGATGAACAAAAACAATAGTATTAGCATGCAGTCCTAAACGGTTGATAGGGCTTTTACCAGAACCATATTTTTTATCTCCAACTACACTATGTCCAAGATCCTGCATATGTACACGAATCTGATTTTTTCTTCCAGTCTCTATATTTACTTCAAGAAGTGAATAATTTTTATTTTTTTTCAAAACTTTATAGTGAGAAATTGCTTTTTTACCCTCTTTAGGATTTTGACTTGAATAAGTTATAAAAGCTTTATTTTCTTGTAAATAAGATATTATAGTATCCTTTTCTTTATAAACAACACCTTCAACTAATGCTACATAAGTTCTTTCTTTTACAGAATCGTTCCATGTAGTTTGAAGTATATCCTGAGCTTTTTCTGTTTTAGCAAATATCATAATTCCAGAAGTATCTCTATCTAAACGGTGTACAACAAAAATTTTGTTTTTAGGATCTTTGTTTTTTAAATATTCTTTCAGCATATTATATGCAGTTTTTTCTCTTTCATTGTCAGTAGCAATTGAAAGAATTCCACTTTCTTTTTCTACAACCAAAACATCATCATCTTCATAAATGATAGACACTCCCTTCATAGTTGTATCAATAGTTACTTTTCCCCAATCAACTGTGACTGTTTGTCCTGGAAGAAGTGGATGATTGTATTGAGAAACTACATCATTTCCTACAAAAACTTTTCTTTTAGTAAGAAGAGATTTTATACTTGTACGACTTTTTTCAGGCATTTTTTCTATTAAAAAGTTCATTAACTCATTTTTTTCTGTAACTTTAAATACAGTATTTTTTTTACTTTTGTTTATCATTATATTCCTCCTAATTTATATCAAAGAGTATTATACCATAGTTGTCTTACTAAGTAAATTAAAGCTTTTAGAATTTAAATTTTAAATTTAATTATTTTAAGAAAAGAAAAAAGTTAAAATAAATGTTGGATAACGAAAAAATATTAATAAATAATAGAGGAAGTTTGAATGAGCAATAGAATATTGAGTGTAAGAAAATACAAAAGTATATTATTGCTTAGAAGTATTATTTTATAGTAGGAATATTTATTTGAGTTGAAAACGTGATTGTAATAATTTTAGGAGGAATGATATTATGAAACACGAAGAATTTCATGCTTTTTCAAAGGAAAAAATTAATGATTATTCAGAGAAAAAAAGAGAAGAAGCTATAGAAGCTTTTGGATGTGAAGTTGCTAAAAGTGCTAATAGTTTGACAACTGGGGAGCTAAAAGCTCTTCTTGAAGAAAAAATGGAAGAATATTTTGATAAGTACCATGTTAAAGAAGTGAAAATTAATGAAAAAGAAATAAAAAGAGAGAAATCAGACAAAGATATAATAATATATGTTCCTTATGATGGGAATGTAGAAATGCTTAGATTAAGACCAGATATTGAAACTAAAGAAACTCCTAAAGTATTTTTGAAAGAAAAAGAAATTGAAGTAAAGGTTAAGGATTTAGCATCTAAAACAAAAGAAGAAATTTCAGAAGAAACTGAAAAAATAGTTGAAGAATTGAAAAAAAATCTAGATTATTTAAAAAAAGATATAGAAGAATGTAATAAAGAACTGAAAAAAGGGCTAAAAGGTGAAGCTGAAAAAATAAAAAATAGAATAGAAAAAGACAAAGAAAAATTAAAAGAAATTAAAGAGATAATAAAAAAATAATGAATGAAAGGCCCCAGATAATATTTCTGGGGTTTTGAATTCACAAAAGAAAAGACATTATTTTATAAATATATGATATAATACAAATAATATAATGTTTATGGAGGGAAGCCATGAAAAAAAGCTTAGTACTGCTATCTTTAGTGATTCTTTTATTTGGATGTGGAGGAATGAAAGAAGTAGACATATCTAAAAAAGAGGAAAAAAATGGAATAGTATATGTTGAAAATCAAAAAAAACCATTTACAGGAAAAATTATATCAAAATATGAAAATGGTCAAATAAAAATGGAATCTCAATATAAAGATGGGAAACTTGAAGGTACAGTAAAAGAGTACTATGAAGATGGGCAGGTTCACAACGAATGGAATTATAAAGATAATCATTTAGATGGTGAACAGAGAAAATATTATGAGAACGGGCAACTCTCTACAGAGAAATACTACAAAGATAATAAAGTTGAAGGAATATTCAAAGAATATTATGAAGATGGAAAAATCAAAAGTGAGACTGAATATAAAAAAGGGAAAAAAGATGGAATTTATAAATTGTATATAGAGAATGGAAATTTAAAATATGAAACAAATTTTAAAAATGGAAAAATAGAAGGAATTTTTAAAGAATACCATGAAAATGGAAATATAAGTGTTGAAGCTAATATAAAAAATGAAAAAAAAGATGGAATATATAAAAAATATTATGAAAATGGAAATTTGAATATTGAAACTAATATGGAAGAAAACAAGATAAAAGGGGCATATAAAGTTTATTATGAAAATGGACAGCTTTACAGTGAGACAAAATATAAAGATGGAAAACAAGAAGGAATATATAGACAGTATTATAATAACGGGCAATTAAATATAGAAACTTCATATAATGATGGAAAAAAAGATGGAAGCTATAAGAGTTATTATGTAACAGGAGAAATAGCAGATGAAAGTCATTATAAAAATGGTAAATTAGAAGGAAGCCATAAGGAATACTATAAAAATGGGCAGCTTATATTTGAAAAAAATTATAAAAATGGAAAAACTGAAGGAACTGTAACTTTCTACACTTCCAGTGGAAAAGAAGAGAAGAAAGTAAAATACAAAAATGATGAGATTATAAAAGTAATAAAATAAAGATAAAACCTCAGAGAGATATCTTTCTGAGGTTGTTTATTTTAAATTATTTCAGCTATTTCATCAAAAGTTTTTTTAGTTAAAACAGGAAGAGAATAATTTGGGCCTGGTTTTCCAACAACCAATACCATTACAGGAGTCTCTCCAGATGGTCTTTTTAATAAATCTCTCAAAAACATTACAGGTGCTGGAGTATATGTAAGGCTTGCATATCCAGCATTATGAAGTGCATTGATAAGAAAACCAATAGAAATACCAATAGATTCATTAACGTAATAATTTTTATCAATAATTCCATTTTCCAGTTCCTTATAAAATTCTTTAAATATTACAATAAGGCAAGGTGCCTGAGTAAGAAAAGGCTTCTCCCAAGTAAGTGTCAATTTATTTAAATCTTCCTGCCATTCTTTAGTGATTTTTGATTCATAAAACTCTTTTTCTATTTTTTCGCTTTCTTCTCTTATCTTCTTTTTCATAGCAGGGTCAACAACAATAGAGAAGTGCCATGGCTGTTTGTCAGCACCGCTTGGAGCAGTAGCAGCAGTCATGATACAATCTTTGATTATTTCAATATCTACAGGTTCTTCTAAAAATTCACGATAAGTACGACGTTTCTTTGACTTCTCTAATAACGTTTTTGAAATTTCTGACATAATTTTCCCCCTTTTGATTTTTTATCTAAACATCTATTCTTTTTATACCTTACAAAATGCATTATGTCAATAGAGATACCTTCAATAATATTCTCTAATTTTTACTTACAATTAACATAGATTTTGTATTTTTTTTACATAGATATGTTAAAGTCTAAACAGGACCTGAAATTATTTAAAAAGAAATTATGATATCTAAATTGTAGGAAACATAGAAAAATTATTGTATAATAAAAAATAAAATTTAATTGAAATGAGGAAGATAAAATGAAAAACAAAAAACTGTATTTATTTGATATTGATGGAACATTAATTTTAGGAAATAAACCTATAAATGGAGCAGAGGATATAATTACTGAGATAAGAAGAAAAGGGAAGAAATTCATGCTGTTTACAAACAATTCTTCAAGAACTAGATTAGAGTATGTGGAGAAATTTAAAAAGATGAATATTGAAATTTTTGAAGAGGAAATAGTCACTGCTGGATATATGCTTGGAGAATATCTTATAGAAAAAAAGACCAGCCCTTCTGTATATTTGGTGGGAACTAAATCTTTGAAAAAACTTTTAGAGGATATGGGAGTAAAAATAGTAGAGGAGCCTCAGAAGATTAATGGAAAGTATGATGTAGACTATGTAGCAGTTGCCTTAGACAGCGAACTTAATTATCAAAAGATAACAACAGCATGTGAACTGCTTAGTGAAGGAGTGGAATATGTAGCTGCCAATCCAGATTTTGTATATCCTGTAGAAGGAGGTAAATTTCTTCCTGATTGTGGATCTATATGTAAAATGCTGGAGTATGCAGTAAAAAGAAAACCTTTATTTCTAGGGAAGCCTTCAAGAGAAATATTAGATTATTGTATTAAAAAGAATGGAGTGTCAAAAGAAGAAACTGTGATAATAGGAGATAGATTATACACTGACATAGCCTGTGGTTATAATAATGACTGCGACACTATACTGGTTTTGACTGGAGAGAGCAAAAGAGAAGATATAAAGGACAGCCCATATAAACCTGATTTTGTATTAGAAAGCATAAAAGATATAAAAATATAAAATTGATATTTATTTTATAGTAATTTCTTATATTGATTTTATATTGCCTAAAAAACTTTTAAATTAAAATTTTATACTTAGAGGATAGCTCACAAGCAGGAATATAATTTTAGAAATTTTTTACCAGAGAAAGAAGAGAAATTTCTCTAACATATAAACTTCTAAAATTTTAACTTGGCTTTTGATTATCCTCTATTTTTTATTAAGAATTTAATCTGTTATGTGATATAATAGAGTGGTAAATTCTAGATGTCTGGAGGTATATTTTAATGAAAGTAGAAGTTTTAAGTTGTGAAAAAATTAAAGAAGGATATATAGTAAAATTAAAAGATGGAAATGAACCTTTTTACATAGATGGAAAAGGGGGACAATTAGGAGATAGAGGAACAATAGGAGAGAGCATTGTTCTTGAAGTGAAAGATGGAAGTATACTGGTTGATAAAGAAGTAGCTCTAGGAGAGCAGGAATGCAGTATAAATATGGAAAGAAGGAAAGATATAGCTTCTCAACATACAGCTCAGCATCTTTTTTCTGCTTTAGCATACAATGATTATCAATTAAATACTATGGGATTTAGAATGGCTGAAGAATATACAACAGTAGATTTAGATTCTAATACAATAACAGAGGAAACTATAAAAGAACTGGAAAATAAAGCTAATGAGGTTATAAGAAGAGCTATAGAATTGAAAATATATACACTTAATCATGAAGAGGCTATGAAAATAGAGGGATTGAGAAAGGCTATCAAAGATAAAGTAACTGGAGATGTAAGATTTGTAGAGATACCAGATACTGATTTAGGAGCTTGTGCTGGGTTTCATGTGGAAAATACCAAAGATATAAAATTATTCAAAATATTATCTCATGAAAAAATAAAGGGAAATTATACAAGATTCTTCTTTATAGCTGGAGACAGAGCTTTAAAAGATTATGCTTTTAAACATGAGTTATCAAAAGAGCTGTGCCATATATTCAGTTGTAAAGATCACGAGATTCTTACAATGCTGAACAAGAGTTTAGAAGAAAAGAAAAAAATAGAAACAGAAATGAAAATGATTGCTTCTGAATTTTCTGAGCTTTTAGGAGAGAAATTAATGAAGGAAGCAGAGGAAATAAATGGGTATAAGTTTATCATATATGTGGGAGATAAAACAACAGTACAATATTTGCCAAGACATATAAATCCAGAAGAGTATTTATTGATAACTGGAAGTGAGGACAGTTATTCAATTATTTCTAATAAAATTAACTGTAAAGATTTTCTGAAAGAATTGACTTCTGCCAATAATAATATTAAAGGTGGAGGAAATCAAATAAAGGGAAATTTCAAAGGAAAAATATCAAAAGAGGAATTAAAAAAACAACTTGAAACTTTTCTTAATAAGTTGTAATTGTGCATTTTTTTTGATATAATATCATGTTAGTAATTTTATAATCGGAGGAATAATGTCAGAAAAAATTAATTTATTAAATTTAAATCAACAAGAGTTAGAGGAATTGGTAATTTCTCTTGGAATGAAAAAATTCTACGGAAAGCAAATATTTAATTGGCTTCATCAAAAAATAGTAAGAGACCTTAATGAGATAACAAATCTTTCACTTAAAGATAGAGAGCTTTTATCTGAAAAAGCTTATATACCATTTTTAAATCTTTTAAAACAGCAAGTGTCTAAAATTGATAAGACAGAAAAATTTCTTTTTAAATTAGAAGATGGAAATACAATTGAAACTGTACTTTTAAGACACAAAGATAAAAGAAATACTTTGTGTATATCATCACAGGTAGGATGTCCTGTAAAGTGTGCTTTCTGTGCAACTGGACAAGATGGGTTTGTGAGAAATCTTGATGTAAATGAAATAATCAATCAAGTTTATACTGTAGAAAGAAGACTTACAAAACAAGGAAGCAATATAAATAATGTAGTTTTCATGGGAATGGGAGAGCCTTTGCTTAACCTTTCAAATGTATTGAAAGCTCTGGATATACTTTCTAATGAAAATGGAATAAATATTTCTAAGAGAAAAATAACTATTTCTACATCAGGAATAGTACCTAATATAGAAAAAATATTACTGGAAAAACTTCCAATTGAACTGGCTATATCTCTTCATAGTGCAATAAATGCAAAAAGAGATATGATAATACCTGTAAACAGAAGTTATCCTCTTGAGGATCTTTATGCAATATTACAGGAATATCAAAGACAGACTAAACGTAGAATAAGTTTTGAGTATATTATGATCAATGATTTCAATGTATCAGATATAGATGCTAATGCACTGGCTGATTTTGTACATGAATTTGATCATGTGGTAAATCTTATCCCATATAATCCTGTGGCTGGAACAGAATTTGAAAGACCTTCTGAAAAGAAAATAGAAAAGTTCTTTACTTTCTTAAAAGATGTAAGAAAAGTAAATGTCACATTGAGAAGAGAAAAAGGGACTGATATAGATGGTGCTTGCGGTCAGCTGAGACAAAAAGCTCCTAAGAAATAGTTTGATTTAGAAGGAGTACTGAAACTATGAAAATACTTGTAAAAAGAATAATAAAAATAATGATAGTTTTATTTATTGTTGGAAGTATTGCATCTGTGGGAGTAGTTTTAGGAGTTATAAATAAATATTCCAAAGAACTTCCTGATATAGTGACTTTAATAGAAGATTATGCTCCATCTCTTCCAACTGTGTTATATGATAGAAATGGTGAAGTAATTGATACTATATACAGAGAATCAAGAGACACAGTAAAACTAAAAGAAGTTCCTATTTATAGTAGAAATGCTTTTTTAGCAATAGAAGATAAGCAGTTTTATTCACATCATGGAATACATATGAAGAGATTGATAGGAGCTATTGTAGCAAATATTCGTAGTGGCCGTGCTGTGCAGGGTGCCAGTTCAATAACTCAACAGCTTGCAAAAAATGCCTTTCTTTCTCATGAGAGAAAACTTTCAAGAAAAATAAAAGAAGCTATAATAACATTTGAAATAGAAAGAAGATATACTAAAGATGAGATATTTGAAAAATATTTAAATGAGATATATTTTGGAGCTGGATCTTATGGAATAAAAACAGCAGCCAAGCAGTTATACAGAAAAGATATATCAGAAATAAATATAGCTGAATCTGCTCTTTTAGCAGGGATACCTAACAGACCTGAAAAATATAATCCTAGAAGAAATCTAGAGGCTTCATTAAAGAGAGCTAATCTGATTTTGTCTGAAATGTATAAAGATAAGCTTATAACAAAAGAAGAATATGAGCAGGCTAAAAACCGTAAATTTATAAACGAAGATAAACTTCCAGAAGATTTTAAAATGGATGATAATACAACAATTATATATAACAAAAAAAGTGATGTAGCAATCAATTATCCTGATTTTTCAAACATGGTGGAAGAATTCCTTGTGGATAAATTTGGAGAAAATATGGTATATACTGGAGGATTGAAAGTACATACTACTCTTGATTTAGAAATGCAGAAAGTTGCAAAGGAAACATTTGAAAATTATGAGTTTTTTAAAAAGAATGATGAACTGCAAGGTGGAATGGCAACTATAGATCCAAATAATGGGCATGTAATATCTCTTATTGGTGGTAGAGGATTTAAATCTGGAAACTTCAACAGGGCAACTATGGCAAGAAGACAGCTAGGATCTTCATTTAAACCATTTTTGTATTTTACAGCTATAGAAAATGGAATGGAAATGAATTCAGTAGTAGAAGATTCATTTATCTCATTTGGAAGCTGGACACCAAAGAACTATGGAAGCAGATATTCAAATAATGTTACTCTGCTTAATGCCTTAGATAGATCATTAAATATAGTTTCTATAAAATTACTTCAAAAAATAGGAACAAAAACATTTAAAGAAAATGTTGCAAAATTTGATCCTAGTTTAAATATACCTGATGATTTGACTGCTTCACTAGGTTCATTTGAAAATACGCCATTGCAGCATGCCATAGATTATGCAATATTCTCAAATGGTGGATATGTAGTAGAACCTATAACAGTTATAGATGTAGAAGATAGATATGGAAATCCTATTTATCAAAATACTCCTAAAAAAGAAAAGGTATTTGACAGTATTGATACAAGTATAATAACTTTTATGCTGAAAAGTTCTGTACAATATGGAAGTTCTAACAGAGCCTCTGTATATACTAAAGATAAAAAAAGAATAGAACAGGGAGGAAAAACAGGAACTGTAAATGATAATAGAACTATATGGTTTGCTGGAATAACTCCTGATTATGTAACAACTATCTATATAGGTTATGATGATAACAGAGCTATAAAGGGAAATGTTACTGGAGGAACTGGAGTGGCTCCTCTATGGGCAAAATATTATCAGACTTTGATAGATAAAGGACTGTATGCTCCTGGTACTTTCTCTTTCCTTGAAAACCATTTAAAAAATGGAGATTTTAATTTGCAGACGCTGACTGTAAATAATGGGCTTATTTCTGGAGCAGGAAGAGAATTTCTTGTAAGAAAAGGTAAATTGCAGATGGAAAGTGAAATGAAGTATGCAAATGGAATAGCAGGAATATTTGGAGAATTAAAGAAAGAAAATGGAACAGATGGAAGCGGAGGATATAATCCAGTTATTGAAAAAACAAATAATAATATAGCTCCTGAAAATACAACTTCAAATGATTCTTTATTCAAAAGACTTTTAGGTAATTAATATAAAAATGGAACTCAAAAGTAAAATTCTGAGTTCCATTTTTTTAATAAGTTATTTTTTCATAATCAGTATATTTATTAATAATATCTATGGCTTTTTCTAAAATTTCTACCTCTTCTAAAGAAAATCTTGAATAAACAGCACTGTCAATATCCAGTACTCCATATATATTTTTATTTTTAATAAGAGGGATAACAACTTCGGATTTTGATCTTACATCACAAGTAATATGCCCAGGAAATTCACATACATTTTCTACTACTATTTTTTCTTTTCTTTCCACAGCAGTTCCACATACACCACTGCCTATTTGAATTCTTGTTGTAGCAGGCATTCCGCAAAATGGTCCTAGAACCAGTTCATTATTTTTTAGAAGATAGAATCCACTCCAGTTTATATCATCAAAAAATGCTGAAATAAATGCTGAAGCATTGGCAAGATTAGCAATGGGATCACTTTCTTTTGAAAGATAACCTTCAAGCTCCTCTAAAAAAGCTGAATATTTTTCTTTGAAGCTTAAATCTTTATACAAAGTTATATTAAAAGCCATATTACCTCCATTATTTAGTTAAAAGTCTGCAATTCTTATACTCTTCTTTCTGGCTTATCCTATAAGTACAAGTACCAGAAAGTTTTTTACATTTGACAGAAACATATCCATCATAATCAATTCCAATAGACTCTGCACAATTCAGTACTGGAAACTCTTTCATATAATTTTCTTTTTCTTCTTTTGTTATTAAATATTTTTCCATTTTATTTCCTTTCAGTATAATTTTAAATCAGGGTATCCTATTACTTTTTGATATCTCTGTCTGATTGTAAAATAAGTCAATCCCACACCAATATATAAGAAAGCTGCAATGAGAAAAGCTTCTTTTTTAAATATATAGAAAGCCTCTATTCCAAAAAAACCTCCAGCCATAAAAGCCAGAATAGTAAATAAGCAAAAATATACTTTCCACTTATCTTCAGTTTTTCCCTTGATACAATGTCCTATATATACTCCCATGTCTGTGAGACTTCCTGTGATGTGTGAAGTTCTTACTACTACTCCTTTATATGAGATAAATAACCCATTTTCTACTCCAACCATAAATGGCAGATAGTAAAAAAATGGAAGAGTATCATAGAGAAATGAATATAAAACCAAAAGCCCAGTTCCTAAAATTATTGAAGCATATCCGTAACGTCTTTTGAGATTAAATTCCCTCCCATCTACAAGTGAGCCAGAAATAGTAGTTCCAATAACAAAAGCTATTAAAATAGTCAGTACTTTAAATACTTCACTAAAGTTTCCCTGAGAAATATTGATAGCAGCTTTAGAAATATTTCCTGTAAAATGTGAAACTGTATAGGAATATTTTACAATACAGATAGCATTAATATACCCACCCAAGAAACAAAGCATATAAATCCAATTGAGCAACATTTTGTTTAATACCTTCATTTAAATCATCCCCAGCATATGATTATTCTAACAATTAGATATTACAACTTTTTATCAAAATTGACAATAGTTAATTTATATTGAACAAAAATATTTTTCAATTGAATTATGCTGAGTGTAAAAAAGAGTAGTCCAAATATTTAGACTGCTCTTTTGTAACTGGAGATATTATTTAAAAATTATCAAAATATTAAAATCAATCAAAGATAGATTATTTAGTTATTTTTTTTAACTTTAAATTTTTCTCTATCAGACTAAAAACATCTTCGTGAGTAAGATTTTTTTGAGATTTTAACGTTTCAAGGTATTCCTTGACTGTGTCATGAGCTTTCTTAGGATACCTATTGATAATATAGTTTACATCATAATCCTGAGAAAAATTTACATATTTATGTTCTTTCATTTAAGACCATCTCCCTGTATTTCTCCAGTAAATATATTGTAGACCTTTTTTAAGATTAGGTCAACACTTTTAGCAAAATAAAATTTTTTAGTTAGAGAATATATGATATAATCTGTATATAGATAGAGGTAGAGAAAATATGGAGTTGAGTATATGGAAAATAGAGAGATAAATTTAAATAGAGAGCAAAAGGCGGCTGTAACTCATACGGAAGGGCCTCTTTTGGTAATTGCAGGACCTGGTTCTGGAAAGACAAGGACATTGGTGGAAAGAGTAGTCCATATGCTTACAGAAAAAGAAATTTCTCCAGAAAAAATAATGGTATCAACTTTTACAGATAGAGCTTCAAAAGAACTTATTGGAAGAATCTCTGAAAGAATAAAAGATTATGATTTAAAAGTAAATATAAATGACATATATATGGGAACTTTACATTCTATATGTCTTCGTTTGATAGATGAATATATAGAATATTCTGATTTTTCTGAAGGTTATCAGGTATTGGATGAGTTAGAGCAGCATTTTTTTATTTTTTCCAAGACAAAAGAATTTAAGGAACTGGAAGGATATAATGAGTTTTTTAAAGAGATTCCATCAGCTAATAACTGGGGAAAAGCTGGAAAAATTCAAAAATGGGTAAACAGAATAAATGAAGAGGGAAGAAGTCTGGACTATGTCAAAGAGGAACAGGATAAGAAAATAACATTTTTGAAGAATGCTCATGAGTTGTATCAGAAATTATTAATTGAAGACAATGTGATAGATTTTGCTTCTATACAAAGAGAAATTTACAGAATGCTTCTAAATAATGAAATTGTAGCAGAAGAGATAAGAGAAAAAATCCAATACATAATGATAGATGAATATCAGGATACAAACTCTATTCAGGAGAAAATAATCTTTGAACTAGGAGGAACCAGAAAAAATATATGTGTAGTAGGAGATGACGACCAAGGAATATATAGATTCAGAGGGGCGTCAGTAAAAAATATATTAGAATTTCCAGAGAAATTTGAAGAAAATCAATGTAAAATAATAACACTGGATATAAATTATCGTTCTCACAGAGATATAATAACTTTCTGTAATAGATGGATAAGTCTTATAAACTGGAAAAACTTCAGATATCAAAAAGATATACAGCCCCCACCAGAGAAGGAATTTGTTGATAATCCTGGAGTCATCAGAATAGGTGGAGGCTCTGAAACTCAATGGAAAGAAAATATATACAAGTTTATAAAAAACTTAAAGACAACAGGGAAGATTGAAGATTACAGTCAGGTGGCATTTTTATTTAAATCAGTGAGATTTTCAAGAGTAAAGGAACTGATAGATTACCTTGAGGATAGAGGAATACCAGCTTATTCTCCTCGTTCTAAAAACTTTTTCTACAGAAATGAGGTAAAGCTAGTACTGGGAGCCTTGCTTGTATTGTTTCCACAAAGTAAACCTCTGGTGCTGGATGATGTCTATATAAGAAAAACAGCTGCATACTATAATGACTGCATCAATGTATTGAAAAAACATCTGAGCAAAGATAAAGAGCTATATGAGTGGATACTAAAGAAGAGAGAGGAAAACAGAGATTTAGGAGAAGAGAAAAGCGAAAATATAAGCAGAATCTTTTATTCTCTTTTTGAATTTAAAACTTTTAAAGAATTGATAGACTTAAATAAAAATGGTGCTAAAGAGGGAAGAGAGATATATAATCTGGGAATTCTTTCACAGATATTTGATAAATTTGAAAATTTGAGCAGAATAGAATATATTACAAAGGAAAATATAGAGAAGGTAGTAAGATATCTATTTGTAACACATATCAGACTCCTTTTTGAAAAAGGGATAGATGAATATGAAAATAAAGAGACTTTGCTGGGAGCAGTGTCATTTATGACTATTCATCAGGCAAAAGGATTGGAATTTCCAGTGGTCATAGTGGGATCTTTAGAGTCTGAACCTGACAACAGAGAGCCTACAGAGGAAGACAGACTGGAAGATATCATCACTTTAGGAAATGATTTTGAGCCAAAAGACAGGAAGAATATTTTTGATTTCTGGAGAGTGTTTTACACAGCTTTTTCAAGAGCTCAGAATCTTCTTGTGCTTACAAGTATAGAAAATAGAGCAGGAGGAAAGGAACTTCCATCAAAGATTTTTAAACCTGTTTATGAAACTATACCTTATTGGAACGACGAAAGTTTTCATTTTGAAAGACTTCAGATTTCTAAATTAAAAGAGGCAGATACTAAGGAATTTTTATCATATACAGGGCATATACTGATCTATGAAGACTGCCCTTTGAGATATAGATTTTATAAGGAATTTGAATTTAAACCTCTAAAAACTAACAAGACATCTTTTGGAATATTGGTGCATAAATCCATTGAAAATATTCATAAAGAGGTAAAAGCTGATACTGAAAAGAAATATTCTGATGAAGAACTAAAAGAGCTTATTGAGAAGAACTATAATATGTTAAAGAAAAATATCAGAGTGTTTCTTGGGGAGAATATAAGAGAAAGAGCATTTGAGCAGATTAAGAGATATGTAGACAGTGCAGAAAATAATTGGGCTAATATAATAAGCTCAGAAGAAAAAGAGTATAGTGTAGAAAATAGCTATATCTTAGAAGGGACAATTGACCTTTTGAGAAAACAGGGAGATAAAATAGAATTGATAGATTTTAAAACTGGAAGATTTTCAGGATATGAAGATGCCAGATATATTTCTTATGAGAGACAGATAGAAATATATTCACATATGCTGAGAGAAAAATATGATTTGGAAAATCTGAAAGCTTATCTCTACTACACTGGAAATAGAAATGAACCTATGGTAGAAATACCACTGAAAAAAGATAAGATAGATAAAACTATTTCAAATTTTGATAATACAGTAAAAAAAATACTGAATAAAGAGTTTAATAGACGAGAATATTCAGAAGAAAAATGCAGTGAATGTGAATTTAAAGATTATTGCAGAGGAGAGTAAAAATGAAAATACTTCATTGTTCAGATATACACTTAGGAAAAAGACCTTTTGGAACAAAAGAATTTTCTCAAAAAAGATATCTGGATTTTTTCAATGCTTTTGAACAGTCAGCAGATAGAGGAATAGAGAAAAAAGTAGATGTTTTTCTAATAACTGGAGATTTGTTTGATAAAAAAGAACTTTCACCAGATACTTTAGATAGATGTGAAAAAGTATTTTTGAAACTAAAAAATAATAATATTCAAGTTCTGCTTATAGAAGGGAATCATGATAATATATCAGGATATGATGAGATAAATTCATGGCTTGGGTATCTGGAAAGAAAAGGATATGTAAGACGAGGAAAATATAAAGCTTCAAATGAAGGATATGACTTTGAAAAAATAACAATAGAAGATGTTAATTTTTATGGAGTAGGATATCCTGGATTTGCTGTAGATGAAGTTCTTGAGAAATTGAGTGAAAATTTAGATGGAAATGAAAAAAATATAGTAATGGTGCATACTGCATTGGGAGGCTCAGAGTTTCTTCCAGGACTGGTAAATACTGATATAATAAAGAAATTTAAAGATAAAGTTATATATATGGCAGGGGGGCATCTTCATTCCTTTGTAAGTTATCCTAAGGATAACCCATATTTTTTCATTCCCGGTTCTACTGAGTTCTGGAATGTTTTAAATGAAAAAAATAACTCTAAGGGGGTTATAATTTTTGATACAGATACTTTAGAATATGAATTTTCCGAGTTATTCCCAAGAAAGAGAATTGAAAAGGAGTTTATATATGAGGGGGATATTTTACAGGAGTTTGAAGAGTTTACAAAAGCTTTGGAGCTCACTGGAGAAGAGCTGGTTATTGTCAATGTAAAACTGAAAGACAGTGGCTATATAAATGTAAATGAGCTGGAAAAGATATTGGAAAATAATGGAGCTTTGAAAGGTTATATAAAATTGAGATATCCTAACTCTATTTTTGACAGGAATCTGGGAGAAGAGGGATACTATTCTGTAAGAGATGTAGAGAAGGAAATTATAAATCAATGGGAAGAATTTTCTGATGCTGAAAAGGTAACAGCTTATCTTCAAAAATTCAAAGAATACCAAGAGGAAAATGACAGAGAAAAAGATTTCTTTGAGCTTTTCGATGCCATGCTTGAGGAGGAGATAGGAAATGAAAATAAATAGAATACATCTGGAAAATTACCGTATTCATGATAAATTAGATGTTGAATTTGATAGTGGAATAAATCTTCTTCTTGGAGAAAATGGAAAAGGGAAGTCATCTATTCTTGAAGCAATAGGTTATGCTCTTTTTGATTCTGAATTGAGAGGAGGAAATCAAAGAGAAGCTATAAAATATGGAAAGAAAAGTGCAAAGATAGAAATAGAATTTACTGGAATAGATGGAGAAGAATATATAGTTACAAGAAAAATTCCTGGAGCTACCAGTATATACAAAAAAGATAATCCTGAACTTCAGCTCGTAGGAAAAGAAGAAAGAATAAGAGAGTTGTGTGGTATTAAAGGAGATCTAAAAGGAATATATGACAATGTAATAGTTGCTAAACAAAATGAATTTATATCTTCCTTTAAAGAAAAGGATAATGAGAGGGAAAAAATATTTAATAAAGTTTTTAATACTGACATATATAAAAAAATATATGAAGGATACTCAAGAGATGCTGTAAATAAATATGAGAAAGATATTGAAATAGAAAAAAACAGTATGGAAAATATATCAGAGATAATGGAAGATCCTGCTGATATAAAGGAAAAACTGGACTTTGAAAAAGAAAGAGCTAAAGAATATAATCTAAGTCTAAATCTATTGAATGAGGAAAAAAATAAAATAAAAGAACTCCTAAATAAATATAATATTACAAATTTAGAGATAGAAAAACTTACTGGAGAAATAAATGCTCTATCTGAAAATATAAAAAATAAAAATGAAGAGCTGGGCAAGGTTTCTGCCTCTATAAAAGAGAGTGAAATTTCAGAAAAAATAGTAAAAGAAAATAAAGAAAAATATGAGGAGTATCAAAAATATTCTTTAGAGATAAACAGGTTAAAAATTAGAAAAAAAGAGTTAGAAAAGATAAAAGAAGAGTGTCTTTTAAAGGAAAAAGAGATAAATATTCTGGAGAAATTGAACTCAGAAATTGATGGAGAAATCAAAGTTTTTGAAAATAAAAAAGAGAATAATGAATCTCTGCTCCTAGAAAGAAAAAATAAACTATTTGAAATAGAAAAAGAAATAAAAGAGAAAAAGGAAAAAGCTGTTGAGTATAAATCTGAATTAGATAAAATAATACCTCTTTTAGTAAAGTTGGAAGAGTTTGAAAGAAAACTTGAAGCTGGAGAAAATAATATCAGAACCTTTGAAATAAAATTAGAAGAGAAACTGGAAGAGATTAATAAAGAAAAAGCTAAAAGAGAATATCTCATGGATGAAAATCTTGATAAACAGCTTTCTGGAATAGAAGAGTCTGAAAAGAAGAAAAAGATTTTGGAAGACGACATATTGAAAAAGGAACTCTTGCTAAAAGAGAATGAAGAAGCTTTTGAGATGTTGAAAACTTCATATTGTCCATATTTAAAAGAACAATGTAAAAACCTTGATGGAAAAAATATAGATGAGTATTTTAAGGATAAAAGAGAGAAATATATAGAAGAGATAGAAAGCAAGAAAAATTCTGTAAAAGAAATAAATGAAAATCTCACAAATAAAAATGAAATCATGGAAAAAATAATAAGGTTAGATACCTTATCTAAAGAAATAACTGAGAAAGAAGTAGAGTTCATCCAAGAGAAGTTAAAGCTGGAAACAGGGAAATCTAAAATTGAAAATGAAAAGTTAAAATTAAAAAACTTTAAGCTGGAAAACAGTATTGAAAATAAAGAAAAACTTTCTGAGATAAAAATAACACTGAAAACAAAAATTGATAATTTAGATTTAGGAAAATCTGAAGCTGTAAAAAATGAACTTGAAAAAGAAATAGATAGTTTGAATAAAAGTATAGGGATGGAACTAAAGAATATTGAATTGCAGAATATAGAAATTAGAAAAAATATAGAATCTATAGATGAAAAAAGAAAGTTCATTAATGACAATAGAATTTTTTCTGATGAACTTCTAAGTATCAATGAAAAAATTGATAAAATAGAAAAGAAAATAGATACTTTGGAAAATAGTAATAATCTCTATCTTGAAAACTATAAAAAAGCTATGGAGAAGAGCAAACTGGAAAAGAATCTTGAAAGTATCAAAATTATCATCGAGAATAGTGAAATGAAATTTCAAGAAAAAAATCTCTTGATAAAATTAAAAAGAGAAGAGATGGAAAGGATAGATCTGAAAACCCTTCAAGAGAAAGACCTCAAAGTTACATCTGATATTGAAGAAATAAGAGAGAAATTAGGGGCAGTAAACAGGGAAATAGAAAATTTAAAAATGAAATTAGATGAAATAAAGAAATATGAAGATTTACTGAAAAATAAAAGAAAATATCTAGAAAAATTAAATATGAAATTGGAACTTACTAAGATATTTAGAGAAAAAATAAAATCAATGGGTAAGGAAGTCTCTAAAAATATGCTTAAAGAGATTGAAATACTTGCAACTGAAAATTTTAGAAAAATAACTGGAAGAGGAGAAAAGATAGTCTGGTCTAATGAAGATAAAAATAAATATGTTGTATTTTTAGATGGAGACAGAGGAGAATTAAAATTTGAACAGCTTTCAGGGGGAGAACAGGTTGCAGTAGCTATTTCCATAAGAGGAGCAATGAGCGAGCTATTTACAGAAAGCAAATTTTCAATATTTGATGAGCCTACTAACAATCTGGATACAGAAAGAAGAAGAAGTTTGGCTGACTCTATTGGAGAGATATTAAAAAATCTGGAGCAGAGCATAATAGTAACACATGATGATACTTTTAGGGAGATGGCACAGAAAGTCATAGAGCTATAGGAGGGGATTGATATAATAATACAGATTTTTGGAAAGAAAAATTGCAATGATTCAAAGAAAGCTGAGAGATTTTTTAAGGAGAGAGGAATAAAAATCCAATTTATAAACTTAAAAGAAAAAGCTCCATCTAAAGGAGAATTAAAAAGTATAATTAATAAATATCCTCTTGAAGAATTAATTGATACAGAGGGAACAGAATATAAGAAAAGAAATCTTCAATATATGGTATTTGATTTAGAAGAAACTTTACTGGAAAATCCGATTTTATTTAAAAGTCCTATTGGAAGATTTAAAAATGAAGCAACATTAGGTTATCAGCCTGAAATATGGAAAGAATGGATAGCAAAATTAAAGTAAAATTTTTATTTAAAATAAATTAAGAAAGGCTATTGATTTTTTACATTTCCAAAGGTATATAAGATATTAGGGTAAATAATCTTGTGGAGGATGATGAAGATGAGTAAAGAAGAAATTGAAAAACTGGAAAAAATGATCGATGAACTGAAAGAAGAACTACATGAGTGTGATTATGAACCAGAAAGAAATGCTCTTCTCAAAAAATATAAGAAATTAAGTGCCCAAATAGAAGAATTAAAAAAGATGAAAAAGGAGAAGAATGATTAGAAATTTAAGAAATGATGATATTGATATAGTTATGGAATTATGGAAAGAATCAACAATGGAGGCTCAAAGCTTTATTCCAGATGAATATTGGCTGGAAAATTATGATAATGTAAAAAATAATTATTTGCCAAATTCAGATACTTATGTTTATGAAGAAGATGGAGAGATAAAAGGTTTTGTAAGTTTGATAGAAAATATATTCATAGGTGGATTATTCTTAAAAGTAGACTGCCAGAGAAAAGGTATTGGAAGTAAAATAATTGATTTTTTAAAGGCAGATCATGATAAATTACAGCTGGCAGTATATGATAGAAATGTAAGAGCAATGAATTTCTATCTTAAATCAGGATTTAAAATAACTAATACAGAGATTGATGAAAAAACAAATGAAAAAGAACATTTAATGGAGTGGAAGAGATAAACTCTCTTCCATTTTTGTGTTGGAGAACTTTGATAAAAAACAAACCTATGATATAATCAATATTGGAGGTTTAAATAATGAAAATTAACTATGATTTAGCAATGGAAAATCAATTGCAAGAAATAAAAAAAAGCGAAAATAAGCCTAGACTTTTACTTCATTCATGTTGTGCTCCATGTAGTTCTGCAATTTTAGAATTTTTACAGGAGTATTTTGAAATAACAGTATATTTTTTTAATCCTAATATAACCTTTGAAGAGGAATATCTGAAAAGACTTGAGGAACAGAAAGAGTATCATAAAAAAAGAGGATATAAAATAAATGTAGTTGAAGGTGAATATAATCCTGAAATTGATTTTTTTCAAAAGGTAAAGGGACTGGAAAATGAAAGAGAAGGAGGAAAAAGGTGCCATCAGTGCTATAATCTCCGGCTGGAAGAAACAGCAAAAAAAGCTCAGGAGTTGGGCTATGACTATTTTACAACTGTGTTGAGTATAAGTCCTATGAAAAACGCTCAATGGATAAATGAAATAGGAGAAGAACTTGGAAAAAAATATGGTATCAAATTTCTCAATGGAGATTTCAAAAAGAAAAGCAGATACTTGAGATCAATTGAAATTTCAAAGGAATATGAATTATACAGACAAGACTATTGTGGCTGTATATTTTCCAAGGTAGAAAGAGAAAAAATAGAAAAAGAGAAGAAAGAAAAAGATGGAGGAGAAAGATGAAAAATTTTTCAGAAAAAACTGTAAAAAACATTTCAATTTGCTTTTTATTGCTATTTTTATTACTAGGTATTAATCACCACTATTACTTTGGATTGATGATAATCCCAATAATGATATATTTTTCTACATGGAAAGTAGTTATGTTTGAAGACAGAATAGGAAGATTTTCCCCTATTGTAATTGGGCTTTTAGTTTCAGCCTTTATCTTCTACTGCCAGTATTACTTACAGGGAGAGGTTGTATCAACAAAAGAAGTAATTGCACTGAAAGGGACGATATCTCTTTGTATAGGATTATGGCTGGGGAGCTTTATTGCTAAATATATCTATATGAGAATAAAGTTTTTTATCAATAGAATAGGGAGCAAGGGAGAGCAAAAAGACTATAAAATCATAAAAATGATTATAGAGCAGAAAAAATATTTTAAAAAACCAGGAAGTAAATATTATATAAATTTTTACTATATGATAGCAGATGTAAATGGCGAGGAAGTAAAATTCCTTATTGAAAAGGATTTTTATGATAAATATTTAGGGAAAAAGACTATGAATATTAAGATAAAAAAAGGGTCACTAGGAATTATGTATGGAGTGAATTTAGTAGATTAAAAATAAAGAGATTTCCAAGCTGGAAAATTGAATATTTTTTCTAAGGTATATTTTAAGAGCAATTTGGAAGGAAAAAATTATTTTATAAAAATTTTACTGCACTTGGAAAAAAAGAAGGAAAAGCTTGATAAAATCATGAATAGAGGGATTGATAAATATTGTGGGGTTTGATTTTATGAGCGTTGAATATTAACTGAGTAGTTTTTAAATACAAATTTAGCTCCTTGCGTTTCTGAACGTTTAAAGGTTGAATATTAACTGAGTAGTTTTTAAATCCAGCAGCTGCTCCCATTTGCCACATAACTTCAACAGTTGAATATTAACTGAGTAGTTTTTAAATTTTTTGTAGCTTCAACCCTTTTTTGCATTGCAAGCAGTTGAATATTAACTGAGTAGTTTTTAAATAAGTATCTAAAATAATTTCTTTGAAAATATTCTCCACGTTGAATATTAACTGAGTAGTTTTTAAATCCTATTCACCTCCTATACTAGATTTCTTACTTCTATCGTTGAATATTAACTGAGTAGTTTTTAAATATTGGATTTTTAGAAGTATCTTGATATAAGGCATTGTTGAATATTAACTGAGTAGTTTTTAAATCTTTTATGAACATAAATACCATCTGTATTTCCAAATGTTGAATATTAACTGAGTAGTTTTTAAATCAATGTTGAGGTACTAGCCACCCAAATTTTGAATAGTTGAATATTAACTGAGTAGTTTTTAAATATTGAAAGTGAAATTAGTTCTATTAAATTTTGTTGAGTTGAATATTAACTGAGTAGTTTTTAAATACGGAGAGAACGCCTATAACCTTTTAAACATCGAGTTGAATATTAACTGAGTAGTTTTTAAATGAAAGGATATGGCTTAAAAGAGAAATACTAGAGCCGGTTGAATATTAACTGAGTAGTTTTTAAATGGGGATGTAATTGACGGTGTTATAGGTTCTGACGCGTTGAATATTAACTGAGTAGTTTTTAAATAGAATTATGGAATAGCGAGGTGATAGGCGGTCGTGAGTTGAATATTAACTGAGTAGTTTTTAAATATATTTTCAGTTGCATATAAAAATTTACCTGTTCTGTTGAATATTAACTGAGTAGTTTTTAAATAGAGCTCCTATCGCAGAATATAAAATTATTGATTTCGTTGAATATTAACTGAGTAGTTTTTAAATTAAATTATAAAGAAGAAAACACCACTTATGAAGCTGGTTGAATATTAACTGAGTAGTTTTTAAATATAAGAGGTTTATCAGTTCCTTTTCTTTTTATTGTAGTTGAATATTAACTGAGTAGTTTTTAAATGTATCTGAAGAATTAACACTTGAAAAAGAAACAAATGTTGAATATTAACTGAGTAGTTTTTAAATTAGAAGTATTTTCAGCATGATAAGCTACTGTTATATGTTGAATATTAACTGAGTAGTTTTTAAATTGGAAAAATGGCAGAGAGAGAATAAAAGGAGAGGGTTGAATATTAACTGAGTAGTTTTTAAATATAAAGCACAGATTTACAAATAAAATTATTAAAATCGTTGAATATTAACTGAGTAGTTTTTAAATAGAATTTTCATTCTCCTTGCTATTTCTATATATTTTGTTGAATATTAACTGAGTAGTTTTTAAATTCAAAATAGAAAATATGGGGCAACCAGTTAGCAGAAGGTTGAATATTAACTGAGTAGTTTTTAAATTACTTTTTATTTAATCTAGTTTTCCAATATTCATTGTTGAATATTAACTGAGTAGTTTTTAAATGATTTATTGAACTTGGTAAAAAAGAAAATATAATGTTGAATATTAACTGAGTAGTTTTTAAATTAGTCAAGTAATTGATAATATTTTCAAACTCTTCTAGTTGAATATTAACTGAGTAGTTTTTAAATTCTAATAAAATGAATGTCCTAAAAACTTCTAAATTAGTTGAATATTAACTGAGTAGTTTTTAAATATACTTTAAGCAAAAATTTATTTGTAAAAAACAGCCAAATAGAATAGTAAAGAAAAAGTTTGAAACAATCTTTTTCACATTAAAAAATTTAAAACCAAAGGAGAGGATAAACCAAATAAAAAAATAAAAAATTAAAATTTTCGAATTAAAGTCTATTATTTATCAAAAAATAAGGTATAATTATTATTGAGGACTAAAAGGGAGGGATTAAATGAAGAGTTGGATTCTAGAATTGAAAGTCTTTTTATTAGAAGATATAGAACCATATAAAACCATAGAAAAAATAGCTGCTTTTATAGATTCTACTTTTGATAAGGATGAGTACTGGAAAGAGTATCATAAAGATAGAAAAGTGAAAGAGTATTGTTTTAATTCTTTTTATCCAGTGAAAGTTAATACTAAAAAGTATAATGCTGGAGAAATATATACGGTACAGATAAGAACTATTTCCGAAAAATTAAAAGAGCATTTTATGAAATATTTAAAAGATAATATAACGAAGGAATTAAAAGGATTGGTAATCAAAGAGAGGGAAATGGAATATAGATATATTGATAAGCTTGTTTCTGTTACACCTATAATACTTAAAACAGAGAATGGATATTGGAAAAAAAATATTTCATTGGAAGAGTATGAAAATAGATTAAAGCTAAATATAATAAAAAAATATAATTCTATTTTTAATGAAGAATTAGATGAAAATATTGATTTATTTAATTTTATTGAATTTAAAAATAGAGTTCCTGTGAAAGTAAAATACAAGAATATTAATCTACTTGGAGATAAGCTTGTTCTGGGAATAGCTAAAAATGAAACTGCTCAAAAATTAGCTTTTCTATGTCTGAGTGTAGGGCTGGGAGAGATGAATGCAAGAGGATTTTCTTACATGAATCCAAGATGGGTATAATAGAGGAGGTGAGATTATTTGTTACGAGAATGTGTTGAAATCTTTACTGAAATATACAATGAAAAAGGAGAAAGATTTATAACAGACAGCTATGAATTAGAGCCAGGAGACTATTTTATAGTTAAAAGTAATGGAAGTTATAGACATACAAAAATAGAAAGAACAAAAAAAATAGAAGAAAATTCAAATAGAAGAACTATAGAAGATTATGAATATTTAGCAGAAAGAGATTATTTAAGTAGATTGTTAGATATGAATAAACCAATTGATGGAAAAAAACAAATTCATTCTAACAATTATCTATCTTTTTTTGTTAAGAATAATGTTCTAAGTGAAAAGAAAAAAGAATTAGAAGAAAGTATAGAGAAGTATTATGAAATTTTAAAAAATCCATTTCTCAAATATGATAAAGGGGAAAAGAAAAGGGTATATGCACAACTTGAAGAAAAGTTAGGAAAACCTTCAGAAGAAAAGATTCAAAAAAATTATGAATGGATTAAAGAAAATCTATATAAGATAAAAGAAGAAATAAAAGATGGAAAGGAATATATCAAGATATTCTTTGATGAAGATATAGAAGAGTATAAGAAAGAGAATGAGAGATATGTTATTCCTAATATATACAACAGTGTAGACTATAATGTGATAATAAATGATGAAACTTATGGATTGCCAAATAATAATCTCAATTTGAATTCTAAAAAACCATATTTAGAAAATAAAACAAGAAAAGAAAAATATACTGTTCCTTATTTATTGAATGAAGAAGAGGTATTTAAGCAAAAAAAATTCTTTGACTATATCTACAATATGGCAAATTCAGGAAAAAGAAATATATATATTTCATCTGATAAAAAAGAAATAATTCCTTTGGGAAATAGAGAGTCTTTGAGTGATGATTTCACTGGGTACTATCTAAGAATAAGAAAAGATAAAAGTGAAAGTGCAATAGAGAGATATGATATTATTCCAAATTATAAAGCTGAAATTTATCCTGAAATAAAAATATTAGACTGCTTAGGAAATGGGGAAAATAGTAAATTAGAATATGGAATTTCAATAAGTAAAAACTTTGAATTAGCTGCTAGATTGAATAGTCTTTTATTTGATGGAAAACTTTATGGAATGATTTTTGGAGAATTAGAAGTATTTGATGAAAGAATAAGAAATGTGGCAAATAGATATAGAGAAATCTTTTTTGAACTAATATATAAAGGAGACATGAAAAAATTTGCTGATAATTATAAAGAAATATTTTTAGAACTTATAAAAAATTCTTTGTGTAAAAAAGATTATATAACAGAAGCATATGACATGTTTAATTTAATGACTAGTATAGACGATAGTATAAAAAAAGAAAGGGGTATGACTGTGAATAAACATCAAGAAATAAAAGAAAAGTTTAGAAATATATTTGAAACTGGTGTAGGAGAAATAGAAAATGATGAAGAATATTTCTTCGCTTTAGGGCAATTAGCAAAATTTTTAATTTCTAGAAATAAAATAACTGTAAAAACACATGAATTGGCAGTAAGAATTATTGAAAATAGAGATATTGAAGGGTTAAAAAGAGAAATTTATAAACTTTTTAGAAAATATGCTTATGATATAGGTTTTTACAGTATAAAATTTAATACTCTTTATGAAAGAGTATTAGGATATGAGACTGAGAGTGAAAAAATAAATATGGATAGGTTATTAGGAGGATATTTAGCTGACTCATTGATTTATGAAAAATCAGCTAAAGAAGAAAATGAAGCTAATAATGAAACTAAAGAAACTAATGGGGAGGAGAATGAATAATTATGAAAAATAGAATATATGGTGTAATAGGAATAAGATCAATGATGGCCAATTGGAATGCAGATTTTACAGGATTTCCTAAAACAACTTCATCAGGAGAAGTATTTGGAAGTGATAAGGCCCTGAAATATCCAATGAAAAAAATGTGGGAAAGTATGGGAGAAAAGGTTCTATATATAAAAAGTATGAAGGTAGATAGTGGAGAAGGAAAAAAAGGAGAAATAGGAGTAAGACCTAAATCATTAAGAGAGAGATATGATGAAATATTTGAAGCTAATTTAAAAGTAGAAAAAGATAAAACTAATGTAATAAAAAATCTTTTTAAAGCAATAGATGTAAAGAATTTTGGGGCAACTTTTGCGGAAGAAAAAAATAATGTATCTATTACAGGGGCAGTTCAGATAGGACAAGGATTTAATAAATATGCAGATACATATACAGAAGAACAACAAATATTGTCACCATTTAGAGATGGTAGCAAGGATGGAATAATGGGAGAAGCTAGTCAATCAACTTTGGGAACAAAGATAGTAAGCAATGAGGCTCACTATTTTTATCCATTTGTGATTAATCCACAAGTGTATAGAGATTTTGTAAAAATGGGAATGACTGAAGGATACACAGAAGAGGACTATAAGAAATTTAAAGATGCAGCTCTAACTTCAGCTACTTTCTTTAATTCAAACTCAAAATTAGGATGTGAAAATGAGTTTGCGTTGTTTATAGAAGTAAAAGAGGGATATTATCTTCCAGAACTGGCTCAATATATAAGATTTTCTAAAGAAAAAAATTGTGATGTAATAGAATTAGGATTTGATGAGCTTATAAATCAATTCAAAGATAATATTTTATCTGTAGAGATATATTACAATACTTTAAATGTGAAAGTAAAACATGATATAAAAGGAGCTAAAGAATATAATATCTTTACTAGAAAAGAGGTATAATCATGGAGATATTAAAATTTACCTTAAGTGGAAGAACAGCTTTTTTTAAAATTCCAGAAGTCAATTCTTATGTATATTTTTCTTATGGACACATACATAAGGTTTCATTATTGGGGCTATTAGGAGCTGTAATGGGCTATGGAGGATATAATTCACAAGGAGAAAAGGAATATCCAGAGTTTTATGAAAAATTAAAAGATATCAAAATTTCTATCATGCCTAAAAATACTAATGGAAGTTTTTCAAAAAAAATCCAGTTTTTTAATAATTCAGTAGGATATGCAAGTAACGAAGAGGGTGGAAATCTGATTGTTAAAGAACAGTGGCTGGAAGATGTAGAATGGGATATTTTTATAAAAATAGAGGATACAGATATTCATAAAGAATTGAAAGAAAGAATGCAAAACTATAATTTTGAATATACAGTATATCTTGGAAAGAATGATCATTTGGCAACAATAAATAATGTAGAGATACTTCAAGGAGAAAACTTTTTAGAAGATGAAAGTGAGATAAATTCTCTATTTATGAAAAAAAGTATAAATGGGTTTTTTAAAGAGAAAAATGGTTTTGGAGCAGCAAAAGAAAATAAAGGAAGATTAAATTTTAAATATGAAGAAAAATTGCCTCTTTCTCTTCATAATATTTCTAATCAATATGAGGTTGAAAGTTTAATTTTTACTAATAAAAAATGTATTTTAAAGGATAAAAGCAATTTTGTAAAGGTGAATAATCAAATAATAGAATTCTATTAGGAGGAATATGTTTGAAGAAGAACTTTTTTCAATAGAAAAATATGTAATAGATGAATATAAAATTTTAGCTCATAGAGCAGATGGAAAAAATTCTGAAATATTGACAGCTCATTTGGAACTTACAATGAAATATTTCAAAAAAATATATGAGGATAAAAATTTAAAAATAACTTTTAATAAACTTGCAGATATATTTTGGGATCAAAATGAAACTGTGAAAAAGTTTTGGTATGAAATGATAGTTAATACAATATATATGCATGATATTGGTAAATTAAATATAAATTTTCAAATTGATAAAATGAAAAATGAAATATTTGAAAGAGTTCCTTCGTGTCAAAGTAAAAGACATTCTGATTTATCTGCACGAGTATATTTAGATTATTTTGGTAAAAAGCTTTTAGATTTATATTCAGAAAATAAAGTAGATGATGAAATTGCTTTTAAATGCCTTATTTTTATTATAATAAATTATTACATCATATCAAAACATCATTCTTCAATTAAAAGTTTAAGGAAAGACTTTTATAAAGAAGGAGGGATAGGAGCTACTCCAAAAAAATTTAAAGAATTATTAGAAGAAGTAAATAATTACTGTCCTAATTTAAAAATTTTAATAAAAGATAATGAAGAATTATTTGGTGTATTAGAAAGTTTAAATAAAGAAAACTGGGATGATTCTGTAGAAGCTAAAGACTGGGATTCTATTGACTACTATATTTACACAAAACTATTGTATTCTTTATTAGTATCATCAGATTTCTATGCTACAAGTGAGTATAGTTCTGGAAAGCCAATAGAGAACTTAAACCTTTTGACAAATATTGATGAATACAGATCTGTTTTTAATAGCACAGAAATATATAAAGGGATCAAATTACATCAGGAAACAGGGAGATATTTTAAAAAAGATAATATAAACTGCTATAGAAGCGAAATGTTTATAGAAGCAGAAAGAAATTTAGAAATGGTTAATAAAGAGAATATTGTGTTTTTAGAAGCTCCAACTGGTTCAGGAAAAACTGTTACCTCTGTTAATCTGGCATTGAGATTATTGGAAAAAAATAGAGAATTGAATAAAATATTCTACATATTTCCATTTAATACTTTAGTAGAGCAAACAAATTCATCTTTGAGGGAAATATTTCAAAATTCACCTTTAGAAGAGAGTATTTCAGTAATAAATTCAATAACTCCTATAAAAGAAGTTGAAAGTGAAGAAGAGTATAAAAAAGATAATATTGATTATGAAAGATCACTATTAAACAGACAATTTATACATTCTCCAATAGTCTTGACAACTCATGTCCATTTTTTTGAAACTTTATTTGGAATTGACAGGGAGAGTAGTTTTGCTCTCCCACATTTAGCTAATAGTGTAGTGATAATGGATGAAATACAAAGTTATAAAAATAAAATCTGGAAAGAGATAATTATATTCTTAAAAAAATATGCAGATATTTTAAATATTAAAATAATTATTATGTCTGCAACACTTCCAAACTTATCATTTTTACTAGACCAAGAGGCAAAAATTCCATCTCTTATAACTAACAGAGAAAAGTACTATAGTAATTCAATATTTAGAGAAAGGGTGTCTTTGGATTTCTGTCTTTTAGAGAAAGAATATGGGAGAGAAGAACTATTAAAAAAAATAGAAAAAATTATTTTTGAAAAACATAAGAACCAAAAAGTAGTAGTGGAATTTATTAAAAAAGCTTCTGCTTTTGAGTTCTACAAGAAATTATTAGAAAGCAATGAAGTATCCGAAGAAGATATTTTCTTAATAACTGGTGATGATAATAAAGCTGAAAGAAAAAGAATAATAAAAGAAGCAAAAAATAAAGAAAGAAAAAGTATGATATTGATAGCAACTCAGGTAATTGAAGCAGGAGTGGATATAGATATGGATATTGGATTCAAAAATATATCTATATTAGACGCTGATGAACAATTTTTAGGAAGAATTAATCGTTCTTGTAAGAAAAAAAAATGTAAAGCCTATTTTTTCAAATTAGATGATGGAGGAGATATCTATAAAGGAGATGTGAGAATACAGGATAGATTTACACTCATGAATGAAGAGATGAGAGAGATTCTTAAAAATAAGAATTTTAATGAATACTATACTATAATTCTAGAGGCGTTAGAAAAATTTTCTAAGGATGAAAACAAAGAAGAAAATATAGATGATTTTAGAAAAGACAAAGTTGTCCAACTAAATTTTGAGGAAATATATAAAAGATTAAAATTAATAGCAGATGATAGAAGAACAAAAATGATATTTCTCTCTAGAAACATAAATATAGAAGGAGAAGAGATATTAGGAAATAAAGTATGGAATGATTTTAAAGAAATACTTTTAAATAATGAAATGGGATATGCTGAAAGAAGGGTAAAATTATCTAAAGTAATGGAGAAAGTAGATCTATTTTCATATAATATTCCTGAGGAAATGACACGTAAATTATCTTATCAGGAAAGTATTGGAGATAATATTCTATATATTGAAGATGGAGAAAAATATTTTGTAAATGGAAAATTTGATAGAAAAAAGCTACAATCAGATGAAGATTGTGAAATGATATTGTAACTATGGAGGGTCTATGCCTATAAATGGAACAATTATAAATTATTTTATTCATTGTAAAAGGCAGTGCTATATGCATTACAATAGAATAAATATGGAAGATGAAAGTGAATTAGTAAAAATTGGAAAAGCTATGCATGAAGAGAAAAAGACTGATGAAATAACTGTAGAAAATATCAAAGTAGATAAAATAAAAAAAGATTATTTAATAGAGATAAAAAAATCAGATGCAGATATTGAAGCAGCAAAAATGCAGGTACTTTATTATCTCTTGAAATTAAAAGAAAAAGGAATAGATAAAAAAGGGAAAATAGAAGTAATAGAAAAAAATAAATCTTCGAAAAAAAGCTATGAGATTGAACTTACTGCTGAAAATGAGACATATATCAAGAATATAATAGAGGAAATAGAAAAATTAGTTGAGCAGGATGAATTACCACCAGTTGAAAAAAATAATAAATGTAAAAAATGTGCATATTATTCATATTGCTATATTTAAGGAGTGTATATGGGAGCTGGAACAAAGTATATTTTGAGCAAAGGAACTCTTGAAAGAAAAGATAATTCGCTGTGTTTTAAAAATGAAAGTAAAACAACATATATTCCTATTGAAGGAGTTAAAGAGATATTTGCATTAGACGAAATTTCTGTGAATACAAAGCTTTTTGATTTTTTAGCTAAGCATGGTATTACATTACATTTTTTTAATCACTACGAGGGATATTCTGGAACATTTTATCCAAGAGAAAAATATGTCAGTGGAAAGTTAGTAATAAAACAGGTAGAAGCTCATAAGAATCATAAAGAAACTATAGCAAAAAGTATTGTACAGGGAATTGGTAAAAATATTTATGAACTACTTTATCACTATTATCGCCATGATAAAAAAGAGTTAAAAGAATATTTAGAGTGGCTTTCTAATGATGTAGAAAGAAGATTGAGTGAGAGTAATGATATAAATGAGATAATGGCAGTAGAAGGAGAGATTTGGGCAAAATTTTATGATAGTTTTAAAATCTTTTTAAGAGAGGATTTTATTATGAATAAAAGGGTTAAAAGACCACCAGATAATCCGATAAATGCTTTAATTTCTTTTGGAAATTCAATTCTATATACTAAAACTATTGGGCAAATTTATCAAACACACTTAGAGCAGACAATAAGCTTTTTACATTCACCATCTGAGAGAAGATTCTCATTATCTTTAGATTTATCAGAGGTTTTTAAACCAATCATTGTATTCAGAACAATTTTTGAATGTGTAAATAACAGAAAATTAAATGTAGAAAAACATTTTGAAAAGAGTTTGAATTATTGTATTTTGAATGAAGATGGGAAAAAAATATTTTTAGGTGCTTTAGAAGATAGGATGAATGAAACTTTTGAACACCCTATTTTGAAGAGAAAGGTTAGCTACATAACTGCTGTAAAATATGATGCATATAAGCTAATAAAATTTTTATTAGAGGGAAAAGAGTTTGTTCCGTTCTCTATAAAGGAAAAGATGTAGATGAAAGGTAAAAATTATAACTATATATTTCTTTTCTATGATATAAATGAAAAGAGAGTAAATAAGGTTTTCAAAATATGTAAAAAATATTTGAGCCACCATCAAAGATCTGTATTTCGTGGAGAGATTACACCTAGTAATTTAATAAAATTGCGTTTAGAATTGAAAGATATAATTGATAAAAAGGAAGATTTTATAAGCATTGTGAAACTGGTAAGTGAACATTATTTTGATGAGGAAATAATAGGAACACCTTGGAAAGATGATGAAAATATGTTTATATGATTTCCAAGTTAAAAAACAGATGAATTTATGAAGTGATGATTTTAAAGGAGAATGAGAAGAAAAAAATTAATTGCTGAATTTCTTCTCTCTCTTGGAAAAAAATAAAGAAAACTTTCTTAAATTCTTTGTTAAGAATGGAGAAGAATAAATAAAATGGTTATTTGATGAAGGTAGAATATCAACTGAATAGTCTTGAAATCCTCTATACACTTAAATTTTTAATTTTATTAAGCAAGTAGAATATCAACTGAATAGTCTTGAAATAATATACTTGTGCAGAATGTAGAATAGAAAAAGCAGTGTAGAATATCAACTGAATAGTCTTGAAATAGGCAAAATGGTATATGAGAAGAGAAACATGGACAGTAGAATATCAACTGAATAGTCTTGAAATTTATAAAAAGGGGATATAAAATGAAAAATAAAAAATGTAGAATATCAACTGAATAGTCTTGAAATAAAATTAGAGGTATATATTCAGTTTCTATTTCTAATGTAGAATATCAACTGAATAGTCTTGAAATTGCACCCCTCTTACCTCTAGTGTAAGTTCTCCCAATGTAGAATATTAACTCAGTAGTCTTGAAATTTTCTGAGTAGATAACACTCTTTTGTAAATATTTATAGTAGAATATCAACTAAGTAGTCTTGATATAATATTAGGTTTTAATAAATCTACTCTAAAAAAATGTAGAATATCAACTTTAAAGTTTTTCTTAATAATATTTATTATTTTTATCTACCCATATAGCCTTATTATTGCAATTATAACAACTATTATTATTATTTGTAATGCTGGAGGGGCATTAAAAAAGAACAGGAGTTCTCCTAATCTTTGCAATAGGAATACCCATGCAAACCATAGTATCGCTAAACCTATCAATAGATTTTTTAATAGTTTCATAATTTCACCTCTTTATGGTATATTACCATAGTTTTGATAAATATGCTATTGTATAATTGCTTTAAAGAATTGAATTGTGTTTTTACAAATGAATAATTTTCAAAGAATATTAACTGAGAGGCCTCAAACGAAAAACTGCACTCTTTATCTTAGCCATCTAAGATTTTAGGTGCAGTATATTTTTATCCAGTTGAAATATTAGCAGTTCCTAAGAATTGATTTCTAAAAAATAAATATAAAATATCAGTATCAAGAGGACTATATTTAACAATAACCTTTTTTCCTTCTAAAGCATTTAAAAAATTATTAGTGTAGATAAAATTATTAAATCTCAAAGAAGATTTACTTATTTTTCTACTGGCTTCCTGAAGAAAAATATCAAGTTCACGAATAGAAGGAATAACTTCTATCATCTCATATTTAAGAGCAAAATCATATTTTTGATTATCTAAGTAAATATATGAATCAAGAAAACTTTTTAAATTTTGATAAGAAAGTGTTTTATTATTTTGATAATAGAATTTTTCTATATCCTCTTCCAGAAAAGAAACAAACTTTTTGATTTCCTCATTTTCACTAAAATATTCAGTGATTTTTATTGAGGTACTGTCATATATTTCTTTTAATATTTTCTTGTTGTTTATGTTTTCAGAGGAAACAAGAACCTCTTGTGGTTTTACAAGTTTTCCAGATTTAACTGATACTTTAAGCATACTTTCTCTGATAAAACTTAAAAGTGTGTATATACTTGAAGTATTGTAGTTTAAAGCATGATTAATAGGTTTTAGTGTAGCCACATCAATAGAAATTAATAATTGAGGAACTATTTTATGCTCGCTTTCCTCTTCAGATACTAGGATATATAATGGAATTTCAAGAACTAGATAAACTTGATTTTCCTTTTTTATTTTCTTCATATGAAGGCTTGAAGATTTATTGAAAAATCCATCTAAATTACTAACTATTCTATAGAAGGTAGGGTAGCTTATATTATATTTATTTGAAAGCTTTTCTTTGCAGAAAGAATAAAGTTTTGAAATTTTAGTTTCCTTACTTTCACGACAAATTTGTTCTATAAATTCTACTCCATCTTCATCAATAGCTCTATATGAATCTTTATCAGTTCTTTGTTTTTTATCAAGTCCAAGTATACCATTTTTCTTGTAGGCATTAACCCATCTTTTTAGTGTAGCATATGACACACCAGTTTCTTCTTCTATCTCTTTTAATTTTTTTTCTTTTCTTAAAAAAGGCTCAATTATTTTGAAACGCTGTAATTGTAATTCTTTTTCTGTATCCATTTATTTTCTCCCAGAATATATTTTGAAATATTGCTTATATAGATAATACTATATTTAGGAAAAAAATGCAAATCATTCTATAATGAATAGTTTATTTTGAAAAAAGCTCATTTTATTTGAAAAAAACTTGACATTTTTTTGAAAAAATATTATTATTTCAATTACAGAGAATAAATAAAAAAAGGGTAGAAGAAACAGGAGGAGAAATGAAAATTTTTGCAGAAGTACAAAAAATTGGGAAAGCATTGATGACACCAGTTGCTATATTACCAGCTGCTGGACTATTCCTTGCTTTTGGAAACAAGTTACAATTTACACTGATGGAACAAGCAGGGCAGGTAATATTCAGCAACCTTCCATTACTATTTGCAATAGGAGCAGCTATTGGTCTTGTAGGAGGAGACGGAGTAGCAGCACTATCAGCAGTAGTAGCAATACTTATTATGAATACAACAATGGGAATCGTATCAGGGGCAGCTGCTGGAATAGCAGCAGGAGATATGTCTTATGCAATGGTATTAGGAATACCTACACTTCAGACAGGAGTTTTTGGAGGATTGATAGCTGGTATAATTGCAGCAGTATGTTATAAGAAGTTTTATAAAACAGAACTTCCAGCATTTTTAGGATTCTTTGCAGGAAAAAGATTAGTACCTATCGTTACAGCAGTAGCAGCTTTTATAATAGGGCTTGCAATGCCAGTTATATGGCAGCCAGTTCAAATAGGATTGGCAAAATTATCATACCTAGCTAATGAAACAAATACAAATGTATCTACTTTCATATTTGGAGTAATAGAGAGATCACTTATTCCTTTTGGACTGCATCATATTTTCTATGCACCTTTCTGGTATCAATTTGGAGAATATACAAATGCAGCAGGGCAAGTGGTTAATGGAGATCAGGCAATATGGTTTGCTATGTTGAAAGATGGAGTTACTAATTTCTCAAGTGCTACTTATCAAGGGGCAGGGAAATTCCTTACAGGAAAATTTGTGTTTATGATGTTTGGACTTCCAGCAGCAGCTTTAGCAATGTATCAAGAAGCTAAGCCGGCTAATAAGAAGCTGGTAGGAGGAATATTGTTCTCAGCAGCTCTTACTTCATTCCTAACTGGAATAACAGAGCCATTGGAATTCTCATTCCTATTTGTTGCTCCTATTCTTTATGGAATACACTGTATATTTGCAGGGCTGTCATTTATGTTGATGAATATGCTTAATGTAAGAATTGGAATGACATTCTCTGGTGGACTTATTGACTATATAGCTTTTGGAGTACTTCCAGGAACAAGCGGATTCCAAAATAACTGGTACTTAGTAATAGTAGTTGGACTATGTCTGTCAGTAGTATATTATTTTGGATTTAGATTTGCTATCAGAAAATTTAATCTGATGACTCCAGGTAGAGAAGATGCGGTGACAGAAGAGGTTTCAACTTCAGGTAATGAAATAAAATCAGATGAACTTGCAGTAGGAGTTTTAGAAGCTTTAGGTGGAAAAGATAACCTTGTATCTCTTGACTCGTGTATAACAAGATTGAGAGTAGAAGTAAAAGATACAAAAACAGTAAGTGACAAAGATTTGAAAAAATTGGGAGCTTCTGGAGTGCTGAAAGTAGGAACTAATGGAGTTCAGGCTATTTTTGGTTCAAAAGCACAATTTATATGTAATGATTTGAAAAAGATGACAGGAATTTAAGAAAAAAGGGAAATGGGATTGTTCCACTAAATAGAAAGAGGAGAAATTTAAGACAAAGATATAATTTTAGAATTTTCCAGTAGAGAGATTTGTTATTAATTTTGTTCTTAAAACATAGAAAAATAGTTAAAGGATTACAACAGTTCCACTGTTGCATCTCAGTAATTATAGCAGTTAAAAATAACTGCTCAATTACTGGAAACTCGCTTTGCTCAAACATACTGTTTTTTACGTTTTAGTCACTTTATTAATTACACCTCTCTAATTTCCAAATTTCTAAAATGAAATTTACTTTGTTTTTTAAACTTTTCCTCTTTTATTTTTATTCTAAAGAAAGAAGTTTTGTTGAACCTACATAATTTATCTGCTCTATTCCGCTGATAATATCTTCAATAGGAATAGTTATATCTGAAATATCCAGAGATATAACAACTGATGCCACTTCATTAATTGGAATATTCTGATTTATTGTGATTATATTTCCATTTACAGAAGAAAGATAATTCAAAACTTCAGACAATACTCCTTTTTTATGTTCAAGCATCATAGATACAAGGGCTTTTCTCCCTATACTGTTATCAGAGGGAAGAAAAACATAATCTTTATATTTATAATAGGTACTTCTACTTATTCCAACCATTTTTACAGCATCACTTATCCCTTTTACCTTTCCTTCAGTTAAAAGATTTCTTGCTTCAACTACTTTTTCAAAATAATCTGGAAGGATTTTTTTATTGACTATAAGGTATTTTTCTTTCATGATATCCTCCTATAAAACAACTGCTCCTTTCATATCTATATCTAATGTTCTGATAATCCAGCTGTTTTTTAGATTTTTTATTTCATATTCTATCTTCCATTGAAAATCTTTAGTTTTAGCAATGTTCATTAGTGTTGGACCTGAACCGCTGATAAAAAGGGCAGTATTTCCATTTTTTTCACAAATTTCTTTTACTTCTTCGTATTCATGAATGAGAATATTTCTATACTTTTCATGAAGTGTATCAGAAAGTGATTTCTTTATGAGAAGGTCGTCTCCATTTTCAAGAGCTTTCAATAAGACAGCAATCCTTGATATATTGTATATTGCATCTTTATATGGAATTTCAGAAGGGAGTACCTTCCTTGCTTCTGCTGTAGATAATCTAAAATCTGGTACCAATGCACAGAAGTAAAGATTTTCATTGATATTATACTGAACAGTATAAGGAATACCTTCTTCCACCAAAGAAGCTGTAAGTCCTCCAAAAAGAGCTGGAGCTATGTTGTCTGGATGCCCTTCAATATCGTTGCATATTTTAAATATTTCATCTTTAGATAGTGGGCTTCCAGCAATTATATTTGCTCCCATTACACCCCCAACAATACAGGCAGCACTGCTTCCCAGTCCTCTTGATACAGGAATGTCGCTTTTTATAGTTATCTCAATACCAGGTACAGGATACTTCAAAATCTCCAGAGTTTTTTTGAATGAAGTATATACAAGGTTAGAATCATTCTGATATTTTTCTTCGCATCCAAGAATTCTTATGCCATATTCTATCTTTTTAAATGTAAAATATGAATAGAGCTTAAAAGCAAGTCCCAAAGTATCAAATCCAGGACCTATATTTGCTGTAGTAGCAGGCACTTTTATAGTAATCATAATATCACCTCAAAGCAGTTTTTCATATCCTCTTTGTTTATAACAGAAGTATGTATATCCTTTTTATCTTTTAAAGTTTTAAGATTTTCGGGGATAGGAACTCTAGTTTTTTCATTTAACAGCTCCATAATTTTAAACTCATCAGCATTATTTTCTCCAAAAAGAGATTCATAAACAGCTTTGCTGAATTTATATGGACTGGCAGTAGCCAAGACTATATTTTTATGGTGAGGATCTTTCTGCTTAAATTCTTCCATAACACTATATGCCACAGCAGTATGAGTATCTAAAAGATAATTATATTCTCCATAAACTTTTTTAATTGTTTCACTTGTCTGTAAATCCTTAGTATATCCAGCATAGAATAAATTATCTATACTGTTTTTTATCTCATCAGATACACTGTATCTCCCTTCAGATTTTAATTTGTCCATAAGTGACTTGATATATTCATTATTGCTTCCACTCAAATGATAGATAAGTCTTTCCAGATTACTAGATATTAATATGTCCATAGATGGAGACAATGTCTTGTGGAATAGACGGTTTCTGTCATATGTACCAGTTTTTATAAAGTCATAGAGGACATTATTTTCATTGGAAGCACATATAAGTTTATTTACAGGAAGCCCCATAAGTTCAGCATAGTACCCAGCAAGGATATCTCCAAAGTTTCCAGTAGGAACAGTAAAATTAACTTTTTCTCCTAAAGTGATCTCATTCATTTCAGCTAATTTCATATATGAATAAAAATAATATACTATTTGAGGAACTAATCTTCCTATATTGATAGAGTTGGCAGATGAAAGAGAATAATTTTTTTCTTTTAATTTTTCTCTGATTTCCTCATTAGTAAATATTTTTTTTACTTCACTTTGAGCATCATCAAAGTTACCATTTATTGCATAGACATATGTATTATTTCCTTCCTGTGATACCATCTGCTTTTCCTGTACCTTACTTACACCATCATTTGGGAAGAATACTAATATTTTTATTCCATCAATATTTTTAAATCCTTCCAGTGCAGCCTTTCCAGTATCTCCAGAAGTAGCTGTAAGTATGAGGATCTTTTCTTTTATTTCATTTAGCTTCAAAGCTTCTGTAGAAAGATAAGGAAGTATAGACAGAGCCATATCTTTGAAAGCAGAAGTAGGCCCATGAAAAAGTTCTAATACATAATCATTTCCAACTTTAACTAGTGGAGTGATATCATCAGAGCTGAATTTTTTATCATAAGCATTTTCTACACAATATTTTATACTCTCTTTTGGATAATCATCTAATATTTTAGAAATAATTATCTCAGCTATTTCAGTGTATTTTTTATTTTTTAAATCAGAGATATTTATTTTTAAACTGTCCATATCTCTTCTTACAAAAAGGCCTCCATCATTGGCAATCCCTTTTATTACAGCTTGTGAAGCTGAGCATTGTATTTTCTTTTCTCTTGTACTTTCAAAATTGCTGTTCATAAATTTTCCTCCAAATTCTTATTGCATTTACCTACTTGCTATGATATAATGTTTTTCAAATAAATACAAGTGTTTTTCTGATAAAAACAAAAAATAATTTGAAAGGGGTAAAATATGAAAATAGGTTTATTAGGTTTTGGAACAGTAGGAAGTGGAGTATATGAGATAGTTAAGAGCACCTCAACCTGTTTTTTTGATGACATAGAAGTAAAAAAAATTCTTGTAAAAGATGAGAAAGATAAAGTTATGGATATAATAACTACAGATGCAGAAGAGATATTGAATGATAAAGAAATTGATCTAGTAGTTGAGGTAATTGGAGGAATACACCCAGCATATGAGTATATAATGAAAGCTTTGAAGAATAAAAAGAGTGTAGTAACTGCAAATAAAGCAGTAGTAGCTGCATATTTGAAGGAGTTTACCAAGACAGCTTATGAAAATGGAGTATCATTTGAATATGAAGCAAGTGTCTGTGGTGGTATTCCATGGATAAAGTCTTTAGAGAAGGTAAAGAGAATAGATGAAGTAACTGAGGTATATGGAATATTTAACGGAACAAGCAACTTTATATTAGATAATATGACTAAGGAAGGATATGAATTTCAGGAAATATTGAAGAAAGCACAGGAAAAAGGATATGCTGAAAGTGATCCTTCTGCTGATATAGATGGAATAGATATAATGAGAAAACTATTGATAACTTCCAGTCTGGCTTTTGAATGTGAGGTATCAGAAAAAGAAATAGATGTCTTTGGAATAAGAAATATACAGAAAACAGATATAGAATATTTTAAAAATATTAACTGTACAGTAAAGCTTATTGCAGCAGGTAAAAAATATGAAGATAAATATTGTGCTGTGGTAGAGCCAGTAATTTTTAAAAATGAAAGAATAGAAGCAGCAGTACCACAAAATTTTAATATAGGTACTATCTATGGAAAAACTATAGGAGAACTTAAATTCTATGGACAGGGAGCAGGAAAACTCCCAACTGGAAATGCAATAGTACAAGATATAATTGATATTATTGAGGCTAAAGGGAAGCTGAAAGAGAGAAAATTTGAAAATAAACTTACTAAAGACAGTTCTCTTATATCTGGAAAATATTATGTGAGAGTTAAAAATGAAGAGTTTGAAAAAGAAAATTCAGATATTATTGAGAGAAAATTGGAGAATTCAGAAAACCTTATTTATATAACAAAAAAAATAGATTGTCATACTATGAGAAAGACAGCAGAAAAGTATATAAAAGAGGGAATATTTTATGCTAGATTTGAGGACTAGAAATTAAAGGAGAATAGAATGATAAAAGTAGCAAAATTTGGTGGATCATCATTAGCAGATGCAGAGCAGTTTAAAAAAGTTAAGAATATAATAGAAAATGATGAAAATAGAAGAATTGTAGTAGTATCAGCAGCAGGAAAAAGATTTAAAGAGGACAACAAAATAACTGATTTGCTGTATCTTTGTTATGCACATATAAAGTATTCAGTTTCTTATGAGAGTATGTTTGCTATTATAGAAAACAGATATCTGGAAATAAGGGATGAGCTGGGATTAAAATGTAATCTGGAAAGTGAATTCAGAATAATAAAAAGCAGAATGAAAAAGGGAATGAACAGAGATTATCTGGTGAGCAGAGGAGAATATCTTGCTGGGATGCTCATGGCAGAATACTTAGGATATGATTTTATAGATGCTGAAAATGTAATATTTTTTGATTATAATGGAAAAGTGGATATAGCAAAGACAAGAGAAGCAATGGAGAAAGCTGTAGAAAGAAGCCCTAAGGGAGTTATTCCGGGATTTTATGGAACATTGCCAAATGGTGAGATAAAACTTTTTTCAAGAGGGGGATCAGATATAACAGGGGCAATAGTTGCAGATTGTATAAACGCCAGCATCTATGAAAACTGGACTGATGTATCAGGAATACTAATGGCTGACCCTAATGTAGTTAAAGATCCTAAGAGAATAGAAATAATAACATACAGTGAATTGAGAGAGCTTTCATACATGGGAGCTAATGTTCTACATACAGATGCAGTAGCACCAGCAAAGAGAGCTAATATTCCTATCAATATAAAAAATACAAATGCTCCAGAAAACCCTGGAACTATAATTGTTGATGAGAATAATGAGCTGCTGAAAAATGCTAAAAACTATTTTATAACTGGAATAGCAGGAAAAAAGGACTTCTCTGTTATATCAATATATAAAGACCATATGTCAGGGGAGATAGGAGCTATAAGAAAAGCTTTGGAGATATTTGAGAAATATAAGGTAAGCATAGAGCATATTCCAACTGGAATAGATACATTTTCCTTGGTTGTTGCTACTGAAAATATAAAGAAATATCTTTATGAGATAGTAGCAGAGATTAAAAAGGAATGTGAACCTTCAGAAGTAAAAGTTATAGACAACATAAGTCTTATAGCTACTGTAGGAAGAAATATGGCTGACAGACCTGGAATGTCTGGAAAACTATTTGCTGCAATTGGAAACAGTGGAGTAAATATCAGAATGATATCTCAGGGGTCAGACGAGATAAACATTATAGTTGGAGTTGAAAATGAAGACTTTGAAAAGGCTATAAATGTTATATACAATAACTTTGTTATTTAAGGAGATGCAGAGATGAAAAAATATAATGTAGGAATACTGGGAGCTACTGGAGCAGTAGGAAGAGAGATGCTGAAAGTATTAGAAGAAAGAGAATTCCCAGTAGAAAATATAAGACTTTTTGCCAGTAAGAGAAGTGCAGGTAAGAAAATGCTTTTCAAAGGAAAAGAATATGAGATAGAGGAAGCTAAAAAAGGAATTTACAAAGGAATAGATATATTGCTGGGAGCGGTGGAGAATGAACAGGCTAAGGAATTTATACCGTCTGCAGTAGAAAATGGTGCAGTGGTAATTGATAACAGCAGTGCCTACAGAATGGCAGATGATGTTCCACTTATAGTTCCTGAAGTAAATCCAGAAGCTGTAGAAAATCATAAAGGGCTTATTGCAAATCCTAACTGTGCAACCATAATAGGGCTGGTAGCAGTAAATGAACTAAATAAATATTCTGAAATAGAAAGAATGATAGTATCTACTTATCAGGCTGTATCAGGAGCTGGGAGCGGAGGAATAACTGAATTAGATGCAGAGATAAAAGCTATAGCTGAAGGTAAAGACTTTGTTATGAAAACATTTCCTTATCAAATAGCATATAATCTGATACCTCAAATAGGCGGTTTTGATGAAAAGGGATATAGTTCAGAAGAGATGAAATTTCAGAAGGAAGGAAGAAAAATATTAGGAAATCCTAAGCTGAAAGTAAATTGTACATGTATCAGAGTACCAGTATATAGAAGCCATTCAGAATCTATAACTATTGAATTTAAAGATAAAATAGATGCTGCAAAAGCGAGAGAGATATTGAGCAAAGCAGATGGAGTGAAGCTGGTAGATGATCCTTACAATAAAAAATATCCAATGCCACTGGATACAAGTGATCAAGATCTTGTATATGTTGGAAGAATAAGAGAGGATATAACTAATGATGAGGAAAAAGGATTGACTCTCTGGTGCTGTGGAGATCAAGTTCGTAAAGGGGCAGCAACTAATGCTATACAAATAGGAGAGCTACTTATAAAAAAAGGAATGATATAGAATAAATTTAGAATATCTGTAGAAAAGTTGAAATAATACTCACTACAGATATTTTATTTTTAGCTATATTTAAAAGTCCGATAATCAATTAAATATAAAATAAATTTTATAATAAAAAAACTAACATTTTCTTTCTGAAATTTCAATAAGATTTTATTGTTTTTATAATTTATCTATAATATAATTTAATTGTTAGGTAAGGAGGCTGAAAATAATATGGCATTGGAAAAAATAGTTATGCTGGGAGACAGCATCATAGATTGGAATTATAATAGTAAGTATATAAATTATGGACACGCTGGGTTTAAGACGAGAGATGTCTTGTGGCTTCTGGAAGAAAAGCCTGAAATAGAAGGAGATATCGGGATTCTTTTGGTAGGGGTAAATGATATTTTATGCGGCTTTAAGGAAGAATATACTTTGGATTATTACAGCAAAACTGTAGATATTCTTAGGAAGAGATTTAAAAAGCTGGTATTGTTAAGTATGCTTCCAAGTGATACTCCAAGAATAAATATAAAATCAAAAATGTTAAATGAAAAATTGAAAGAATTATATCCTGAAAATTTCTTTGATATCTACAATCTTCTTTTAAATGATAAAGAACTGCTGACAGATAAATATACTGTAGATGGAATTCATTTGAATAATGATGGATATGATGTTTTTAATAAAGCTTTAGTTGAAATTGTAGATAAAATAAAAAAAGATGAGAGAGGTTATCCAGATAGAGAAACTGCTGAAAGGGAATTGGAAGAAGCAGGAAAACTCAATCCGGGGCAGTGGATAACTCATTCAAAATATGCAGCTCTTGCATGTGAAAGAATTGCTAAACATTGTCCTCATATGGACAGTGAAAAAGCATATGTAATAGGACTGCTTCATGATATAGGAAGAAGAGTGGGAATAGTACAGGAAAGGCATATGCTGGAAGGATATAATTACTGTATGTCTAAGGGTTGGAATGATGTGGCTCAAATTTGCATAACCCATTCTTTTATGCTGAAAGATATAACTACTTCTATTGGAAAGTGGGATATCTCTAAAGAGGACTATGAGTTTATGAAAAAATTTATAGAAGATGTTGTCTATGATGATTATGATAAATTAGCTCAAATGTGTGATAGTTTGGCTCTTCCAGATGGATTCTGCTTTCTTGAAAAAAGATTTGTAGATGTGGCTATGAGATATGGGGTAAATGAATATACCACTAAAAGATGGGGAGCTATTTATGATATTAAAAAATATTTTGAAAAGAGAGCTGGTAAATCTATAGAGGAAATATTGGAAATTTCATAAAATAGAGTGAAATTTATTGGATAAAATTTTGAAATATATATTTAATTTTTAGTTACAATAATATTATAGTCATCTCTTTTGTAGAAATATAAAAAAGATCAAAGGAAAGAAATTTCTCTGCTCCCTTGATCTTTTTATTTTATTGTTTCTTTTCGATTTTATACAGTAAAGAATATAGAAGAGGTACTACAAACAGTGTCAGCATAGTTGATGCTGTCAGACCAAAAACTATAGTTATAGCCATATCTCCATACAATGGATCGAAAACCAGAGGAAGCATACCAAAGATAGTAGTGACTGATGCCATAGATACAGGTCTTATTCTGCTTACTGCTGAATCAATAACAGCTGTGTAAGGATCTTTTTTATCTACATTTATTTCATATTTTATTTCGTCTATGAGGACAATAGAATTTTTTATCATCATACCACTAAGGCTGATAGCCCCTATTATAGACATAAATCCAAAAGATTTTCCAGTGAGGAATAATCCTGGTGCTATACCAATAAATGAAAGTGGAAGTATAGCAAAAATTATAAATGGATCTTTCAAACTTGCAAAGAGAATCACACAAATTGAAAACATTATAGTTCCTTGTAATGGAAGGCTTGAAAATACAGCAGAGACATTTTTATTCTGCTCATAGTATTCTCCTCCCCATTCAATTTTATAATTTTCTGGAAGAGTTAATTTATTTACTTCTTTTTCTACTGCCTTTCTGATACTTTCAGCAGTAACACCTCCAGAAATATCACACTGAACTTTTATAGCTCTCACTCTGTTTCTTCTCCAGATTTCTGGGTCTTCCCATTTCAAACTTTCTTTTTCAATAATTCTATTTAGTGGAAGACTTTTTATACCTAATCCCCACACAGGAGTCTGCCCAATATTGTTTATTTCAAGCTGCTGTCCCCCTGATTTTTCTCTCATAACGATTGGCATTATTTCAGTTCCCTCTTTATATTTTCCAAGAGTCATACCTTCAGTAGCTCTGTTTAAAGAGTTAGCAACATCAAGAGGTGAGATAAGATTTTTTCTTTCAATATTCTGAGACAGTACTGGAGACCATGTCAAAACTTTATTCTTCCAGTCTGTCTGAATATTTTCAGCATTTGGAACAGTTTTCATAATATCCATAACCTCTTTAGAGAGTTCTCTTAAAACATGTGGGTCAGGACCAAGTATTCTCACTTCCACAGGATATTTAGTAGGAATACCATTTACATATTTTCTTACTTCTACTTTAGTATCAGGTATATTTTCCTCAACAAATCTTTTTATATTTTCCCCTATTCTATTTACACTATCCAGTTTATCAACTGAAATAATAAGCTGAAAAAAACTATTGTTTTGTAATTCTGGAATAGTTGCCACATAATATCTCGAAGGAGAAGCTCCTACAGCTGCTGTTACATTTGTTATATCTTTATCTTTCAGCAGTTCTTTTTCCACTATCTGACTTACTCTGTCAGTTTTCTCTAAGGAAGTTCCTTCAGGAAGCCATAAATTTACAACAAAACCTTTTTTATCAGAATCTGGGAAAAATGTAATAGGCAGCCTTGTAAATAGAAGCATGGAAAACAAAAATGCTCCAATTACTATTCCAAGTGAAAGAAATCTATGTGCCAAAACTTTTTCTAAGAATGTATGGCATAGAGCATAGAATTTTTCTTTTCTTCCATTACTTTCCTTTGTTTTATCTATTTTTAAAAAGATGTCGCAAAATACAGGAATTTGAGTAAGTGCCAGCACCCAGCTAAGTCCCAGTGAAACTGCCATTATCCAGAAAAGAGTGGAAATATATTCTCCCGCATCTGTCGGCATAAGGTACATAGGAAGAAAAGCAATTACTGCAATAGCTGTTGCTCCTAAAAGAGGAATAGCTGTCTTCTTAGCAGGCTTGGTCAAAGCATCATATTTATTTTCTCCTTTTTCCAGACTGGTAAGTGTTCCATCTACAACTACAATGGCATTATCCACAAGCATTCCCATAGCTATTATGAATGAACCAAGAGAAACTCTCTGCATATCCATTTTAACAGCAAGCATATATATCAAAGTTCCAAGTATGGAAAGAATAAGTCCACTACCTATTATAAGACCACTTCTCATTCCCATTGTAAATAAAAGAACTCCAACAACAACTACCACTGAAGCAATAAGGTTATTAACAAACTGTCCAATAGCATTTGTAACAAGATCAGGCTGATAATATACTTTTTCAACTTCTATCCCTACAGGGAGATTTTTCTTTATTTCTTCAAGCTTTTTATCAATAGCTTTACCAGTATCTATAACACTGGTTCCAACTTCTGGAGAAAGCATTAATCCCATAGCTTCTTTCATATTATATCTCATTTTACTTTTTACAGGGGTAGAGACAGATTTTTTTACAGTTGCAATATCCTTTAAGAAAACTGTTTCCTCTCCACCTCTTAAATTATCCTTGGAAAAGACAACCAGATTTTCTATATCTTTTAAACTTGTAAAACCTTCATTTATATCTACCCTTATTTTCATATCTCCATGTTCTATGGAATTAGTATAAGCAGGAAGATTCTGTGAAATAAATGAAGCAAGAATAAGTTTTTCATTTATTCCAAGAGCATCTATTTTTTCTCTGTCAATAACTACTTCTACAGCTGAATCAACTTTTCCATATGTTGTAGTTTTTGATACTCCAGGAATAGAATGAAGCTCTCTTTTTATATAATTTACATATCTATTCAATTCTTCTTTAGAATATCCATCACTGGTAACAGCAAAGAACATTCCATATACATCTCCATAATCATCTAAGACGATTGAAGGAATAACACCAGTGGGAAGATTTTTCTGTGCATCATTTATTTTTTTTCTCACGTTATCCCAATACTGATCTATTACTTCTGCCTTTAATGATTCATTCAATTTTATTTTAACTTCTGAATAACCAGCTTTAGAAACACTTTCAATATATTCTACATTTGCAATCTGCTGAAGAGCACTTTCTATTTCATCAGTTACCTGTAACTCAACCTGATGTGGATCAGCTCCGGGGTATAAAGTTACTACAATAGCTTCTTTTACTCTAAATTCAGGATCCTCTAGTTTTCCAAGTTTTGTATAGGAAAAGATTCCCCCTGCTATAATGACAAATGTCAGAAAAAGTGTAACTATTCTATTTTTTATGGAATAATCAATTATATTCATATGCTCCACCTCTTATAAGACATTTCCCACATTGGTTTCACTTTCCTCAGGAATAAGCTTTACCTTTTCTCCATCTGAAATAGTATTTACCCCAGCAGTAATAACTTTATCATTTTTATTCAGCCCTTCAAGAATTATTATATTTCCATCAGGATAAAGATTTCCAATTTTAACTTCTCTTGTTTTTGCAGTACCATTTTCATAGATATATACTTTGCTTCCATTATCTTCAAAAAGAGCTGAGGCAGGAATAATAATTGGAGAGTTGTCATTTCTTTTTACAGAAGCAGTAACTTTTCCACTCATCCCCATTCTGATACCATCAGCATTAAGGAGTTCAAAAACAACAGGATAAGTTAATTTTGAAAATTCAGGATTTTTTCCAATTTCCTTCAGTTTTAATTGATACTCTTTTTCTTCGCTGTCATTTGGAACAAAAGTAAATGAAACAGCATTTTTTAAAGTATCAATATCTTTACTGGCAATACTAATAGTTACTTCTGGATTATCTTCAGCAGAGAGAGAAACAACTGGTGTCCCAGCATTTACAACACTTCCTGCATCAACAAATTTTCTGGAAATATATCCAGAGTATGGAGCTTTAAGCTCAGTATCCTTCAATTTATTTTGAGCATTTTCCACTCCCTGCTGTGCTTCTTTCAAAAGAGAAACAGCAGCTTTTTTCTGAGCAGTTACCATATCAAAATTCTTTTTTGTCATAGCATCTGCCCTATATAATTTTTCAGCTCTGTTATATTGAAGAACTGCATTATCTGCTGAAGCCTTTGCAGCTTCATATTTTTTTCTGTATACTTCCAGATTTATTATATAATCTCTGCTGTCCATTTTAGCCAGAACTTCATCTTTTTTTATTGACTGCCCCTGAGTTAGATTCATACTCTCCAATGGTCCAGCAATTTTAAATGAGAGAATTGTTTCTTTGCTTGGAGTAGTTATTCCCGAAAAAGAAAAATATTCAACAGCATCAGAATTTTTTATTTCCATAATTTTCACAGGACGAATTATTTTCTCTCCCCCTTGCTCCTTTCCACATGAAGAAATTAGCAAGATAGAAGCAGCAATCAGAATCAATGATTTTATTCTTCTATTTTTCATATACCTTTTCTCCTTTTGTAAATATAGATTTTCCCATAAGCATATTAAGAGAAGAAAGAGAAATCTGATATTTATACTCAGTTTTTTCTTTTATACTCAAAGCCTGTTCATAATCAGCTATTGCTTTTATATATTCCCAATTATCAATGGCTCCTACTTCTTTTTCTACTTTCTTCTGTTCAAATCTTCCTTTATTTACATTATAATTTTTTGAGGCAATATCTCTTTCCTCTTTAGAGCTTTCTAAAGCATTATAAGCATTTACAGTTTCAAAAATAACTTTCATTATTTCCTGCTCTCTTTTAATGAAGGCAATCTCTTGATTTTTTCTAGCTTTTTTATATTCGTTTACATTTTGAAAACCATTGAATATAGAAAAGAATCCTCCAAGAGTCCCCATAAAAAAGTCAGGATCAGCAAGAGCTGCATTACTTGTATTTATATATCCCCCAGTTAAAACTATCTTAGGAAGAAAATTTGTAATTGCTATTTTTACAGCATCTCCACTCATATCAGCAGCAGTATCTCTTATTTTTACAAGGTCACTATTCTTTAGAGATTCATATACAGCTTCCTCCATAGAGATATTACTATCAGAGAAAGGAGATGGTTTTTCCAGTTGAACATCTAAGAATGGATAAAGATCAAGATTATTCATCAGAGACATTTTAGCGCTTTGAAGATTACGTTCATTTTGATTCAAAGCATGTTCTTTCATTTTTACCATCTGTTCAGTTCCTTCATATTCCCATTTTAAAATACTTTGAGTCTCCAATGCAACTTTGGCATTCTTATTTAATTCCTGAGCAGAAGCCAATTCCTTAGAGAGATATTCTCTTTCAGATTCTAAGGCAAGAATATAATAATATTCCCCTATAGTTTGCAATTTAATCATTTTCTCTGTAAGATCTCTAGTTAGAGCAGATATATTTTCCCCTTTCTGCCTAGCATTATATAAAAACCATGTAGCTGGGACAAAGATAGGCATTTGTGCATTGACATTGAAAAAAGAAAAACTTTTATCGAGAAGTCTTCCCTCTAAAGTAGTCGGGAAAATAGGTGAAGCAGGAATACCTGTATCCAGAGCTTCCCCCATAACTTTATTGTTCAACATAGTATAGCTGTATCCCAGAGATATTTTAGGAAGAAAATTTCCAAAGGCTATTCTTTTATCAAGCTTTGCTATTTCTTCTTCAATAGCTTTTGTTTTCAAATCAAGATTTCTCTCTACACTTATTTTTAATGCTGTATCTAAAGTGAGAGTGTTATTATATTGTTTTATATATTCTTTGCTTTCATTTTCTTTTAATGAAAGGTCATCAAATAATTTAGTGTTTTTATCAGAGGTATTGAGAGAAGAACAACCTGCTATTAAAATTGAGTAAATTATTAAGACTAATTTTTTCAATTTAACCTCCTTTGTGTTATTTAACTGTTTTTTTATATTCTATTACAACAATAGATTTTTTACTACTATTATTTTTAATTAACAATGCTTATAATAATATACCACTAGAATTGCTCTATTTCCTTTAATTTGACAGAATAAAAAAAGAGATGACTAAGCATTCAACTTTCTGTCATCTCTATTATAATTTTATTTTTTATCTTCATCTTCTTTAGTTATTTCTCCCTCTTTGAAAGAAGCTGTACCTAGAAGCTTACCATTTTCATAAAACATGCTCCAGTCACCATTGAGCTGTCCCTCTTTAAAGTTTCCAACAGCATTGATGATTCCATTTTCATAGTACCTTACATATTTACCATTTTTTACATGAAGCTTATATTCCTCTTTTATTTTTACTTCTCCATTCTCATAATAATAGACAGCTTCTCCGTCAAGAAGTCCATTGGAAAAATTTTCACTGACTTCTATTTCTCCACTTTCAAAGTATGTCTCATATCTTCCATGAAGAAGATTATCTTTAAATGAAGCTAATTCTTTTATTGCACCATTGGGATAATAAGTGATTTTGTTTCCGTTGAGTTTACCATTTTTAAAGAAACCTCTTGTTTTAATAGAGCCATCTTCATAGTATTTTACCCATTCTCCATCCATTCTGTCATTTTGAAATCCCATGTACTCTTTCATCTGTCCATTTTCGTAATATTGAATAGAATCTCCAGAAATATGCCCTTCTTTAAAATCTATTGATTCTTTTATCTGACCATTCTCATAAAATTTTGTTTCAGTTCCTTCTTTTAAACCATTTACATATGGTTCAATTGTTTTAATTGCCCCATCACGATATCTGTAAATAAAATTTCCAGAGAAAGGATCATTTTCGCCTAAAACATAAGCTAACCCATCTATTAATTGCTTCTGGTAAAATTCCACTTCCCTAGTTTCCATTTGAATCCTCCTGCCCAAAACTATATTTCATCAATTTTTTATTTTTTAATCATTTCTTTTTCTTCTTCATCCTGCTCATCTAATTTTTTCAAAAACCATTTTTTTACTTTGATTATAACAACCAGTAAAATAAAGTAATGGATATATTTTAACTCTTCAAAAGTTTTTCCTAATACTTTATCACATATAAATATCAAAAGTATCCATAATGTCAGAACTGCTAAAAGCAAACCGACAAATTTCCCCCAGATTTTCCAAAAGTTTTTTCTTTCTTCCATATATATAATGCTCCTCAAAATATCCATTTTATATTTTATTATATCATAAAAATGCTTTTAACACTATTGTGAAAAGAAAAAACTTGTAAAGTGCGGTTATTACAAAACAAGCTCATATAATTTAAACCATTTCAGCCAAGGTATATTAAGACCCAAATCTACGATATCGATGTATTTATATCCTAATTTTTCATATAGAGATATAGCTGGAATATTTTGAAGAGCAACATCTAAACGAATAGATTTAATTCCATTTTCTCTTCCAAACTTTTCTGCAAACTTCATAAGACTAGAGCCGACACTGCCTTTCATAAAATCTGGATGTACAGCAAAAGTTCTTATGACTAATATATCATCATAATTATTTTCAGTTTTCCAGACAACATTGCTATAAGCTTCTTCAGGTTCATGACTTAATATGACAGTACCTGCAATTCTTCCATTTATTTCCATTACATATAGCGTTTCATTTTCAATACCATAAGCAGCATCTTTTCTTACTGGATACAATCCTTTTCTCCATCCAGGGTAATTAATATTTTCTTCAAGGTAATCATTTAAAGAATCATATAGTTTTTCCAGCTCATCAATATCTTCTGTATTTCCTTTTCTTATGATATATTTCTCCATCCCTTCCCCCTTTGAATAAATAACTAATCATAATTTTACAGCAAAATCAATTTATCTGCAAATAAAAATATTAATTAAGATATAAGAAAGAAATATAATTTAAAAATCATTTACTGCTAGGAATTAAAAATATTATTATGAATAAAAAAACGGATGAGCATAAGCAGAAATTTAATTCCACTATTACCCATCCATTTCAGATTATATTATAAATATGCAATCATAAGTCTTACAGTTTCAATAACTCCATCAATATGAGTTCTTTCATAGTGATGAGATGCATCAACACTTGGTCCGATACATCCACATTTGAAATCGAATCCTTGAAGAACAGCTGCACTTGCATCAGAACCATATCTGTTATATACATCTACTGTATAATTGATATCCATTTCTTCAGCAGCCTTCATCAATCCTTTTCTTACTTCGATATCATAAGGAGTCTTATTATCTTTAGCTGCAATACTTACTTTTCTTTCATCACCAAGAGCATCTGCTCCTACCAGTCCAATATCTAAAGCTATAAATTCATCAAGATCCTCTGGAATAACAGATACTCCATGACCAATTTCCTCATAGTTAGAGAAATAGATATAAAGATCAGATTTTGGTTTTAAATTGTAATCATTAAGAAATTTGATATATCCTAATATTTGAGCTACACATAGCTTATCATCAAGATATCTAGATTTGATATACCCATTTTCAGTAATTCTAGTACGAGTTTCATAAGAAACAAAATCTCCTACTCTAATTCCTAATTTTTCAGTATCTTCTGCTGTATGTACATTTTCATCTAATCTAACTTCCATAGTCTCAGCAGTTCTAGGCATTTCTCTAGCTACATCTCCATAAATGTGTACAGAACACTTTGTTGGCAGAAGAGTTCCTTCATATTCTCTTCCATCTAATGTGTGAACAGTAAGATTTTCACCTTCTACACCAGCCCAAGGACATCCTCCTACATTGATAAGTTCAAGTCTACCATTAGATTTGATTTTTTTAACTACTGCTCCTAAAGTATCAAGATGGGCAGAAATCATTTTTTTGTAGTTTCTGTCTTCTCCTTCAATAAAAGCAATGATAGCTCTTTTTTTTGTCATTTTGAAAGGAACATTAAGAGCATTAAGTTCTTCTCCTACTCTGTTCATAACAGCATCTGTGAATCCAACAGGGCTTGGTATTCCAAGAAGTTCCACTGTTGTATCTAAGATGTAATCTAAATCAATATTCATCTAAAATCACTCCTTAAATATATTGTTGAAATTTTATTATTTTACTTCTACTATATCTAAATTATATAAATTGTGCATTGTAGTTGGATCATATTTGAATCCTTTTATTCTTTTGTTGATTCCAATATTTTCATTTTTATATAGAAGAACGATTAATGGAGATTCTTCCTGTAATATCATTTGAGCATTTTTGTAATGAGCTTTTCTTACTTCTGGATCAGAAGTTGTACGAGCTATTTCTACTTCTTTGTCAAAATCTTTGTTAGTATAGAAAGCTCTGTTTCCAGCTCCACCATGTGAACTGCTGTGAAGTAATGGATAAAGAACGATATCAGCATCAGAAGTTCCAGATACCCATCCACCTATGAAAGCAGTATGTTCACCTTGAGCAGTTCTTTGAAGATAAGCTCCCCATTCAAGAGTTTCTATTTCCATATCAATTCCAACTTCTTTGAAGTTAGCCTGAACTATTTGAGCAAGCTGTAATCTTACAGCATTATCATTTACATATAGTTTAAAGTTTGGATTAGTAACACCAGATTTTTTTATAAGCTCTTTAGCTTTTTCAGGGTTGTATTCAAATCCAGGGACTTCACTTGAGTAACCAAAAACATTTGGGTTTACTATAGTAGTAGCTGGTTTAGCTTTTCCCATAAATACTGAGTCAGCCATACTTTGTTTATCAAGAGCATAGTTAAGAGCAACTCTAAAGTCTTTATTATTGAAAGGAGCTTTAGTAGTGTTCAAAGTCATATACTCAGTTGAAGTAGTTGGAGCAGAGATAAGCTCAAGGTTTTTATTGTTTTCAATAACTCCAGTATCTACAGGTGCTACTGAGTAGGCAATATCAATTTCTCCAGTCTCAAGAGCTGCAAGTCTGCTGCTGTTTTCAGTGATAGCTCTTATTATAAGTTTATCTATTTTAGGTCTTCCTTCAAAATAGTCATCAAAAGCTACAAATTCGATTTTTTCTCCATCTCCCCAGCTTACAAATTTGTAAGGACCAGTTCCCATAGGTTCAGTTGCAATCATATCGTTTTTAGCTTTTGTATCTTTTTCATTTAGGATAGCAGTTAATGGATGAGCTAAACTAAATAGTAAAGGAGCAGAACTGTTTTTTAATGTAAGTTTAATAGTTGAATCATCTAAAATTTCTATTTTATCAATAATTTCAACCATGATTCTGCTGGCAGGTTTTTCAAGCATTCTGTTAAGACTGAAAACCACATCATTTACAGTCATAGTATCACCATTGTGGAATTTTACATTTTTCTTAATTTTGATGATAAGTTCAGTAGGTGAAGCATATTCATAAGATTCAGCTAGTTCAGGAACTACATTCCCTTTGTCATCAATTCTTAAAAGAGTGTTGAATATTTGCTCTGTAACAGCTAGAGCAGGGATTTCGTTGTACATATTAGGGTCCAGACTCTTTGGTTTAGATCCTTGTGATACTATTACCACTTTTTCTTTTGGTGCATTAGATTTCTTTTCTCCATCTTTAGATGAACATCCAAAAATAAAGAGAGCCAAGCTTAAAATTGTAATTAATTTTTTCTTCATCTTTTTCCTCCTCCGCATTAATATATAGGTATTTCAATGTAAATTTGTTAGTATATATTACTCCTTTAGCCAATGTTTTAAAAATATATAGAATATATGTTTAGAAGTGAAAATATATCTACTTAAAATTTTAAATAATATAGTGATAGAGTATACTTAAAAACAAAACATTTTACTTTAAAGACATATTTAATGACAACTTCAAATGAAAAATCTTTTAAAAACATTTAGAGAATAAAAAATAGAATTAAAAGTTGCAGGAAATTTTAAAATAAAGAAAGTTCAAAAAAATAAACAGCTTCAGTTCTGTGAATATAGAGCTTCAGCTGTTTAAAAATTTTATATTATTTCAGTAGTTGTATTAATTTAAATTATTCTGCATATCCTTAAATGATTCATTATGATGAGATGATTTCATAGTAGGGAAAGCCTTCAGCATACGTCTTTGTCCCCAATCTAATTTTTTCAGTAAGTCTTCTTTTTTCTGATCCAAATCTTTTAATTTTTTGTCAGTAGCTAAGAAATCAGTAGTCAATTTACTTCCTATATCATTTGAAAAATCATGTATATCTACAGCTATTTTATCAATTTTTTCTAATCTTGAATTTAATTTTAAAACAGTTTCTACTGTAGCAACTAAATCTATAGCCATCATCACTATCATTATACCTAATAATATTTTGCCAATAAAATGTGGTATCCATCTTACAAAGTCATCAACTAATGGATGAATAACATCAACGACTATAATACATGCTATTCCCCACATAAGAGAAAATTTCAGGCATACATATCCATCAATATTAAAAGGAACATCTGAATAATTCCACCATCTATAGTGAAATATTTTCTCAAGTGCAAACCCAGTAACTAATTCTAATACAGAAGTAAGAACAACAGAAGCTACATAAAGCAGCAGCATATTTTTTCTCAAAGGAAATACCAGTAAAATGACAATGACAACTCCTACCCCATATATAGGACAGTAGGGGCCATTTAAAAAACCTCTATTCACAAAGGTCCCTGTGTTTAGTGCTGCATAGCATACCTCGAGGCACCACCCCAAAAAAGAATAGATAAAAAAATAGTAAAGATATTTGTACATGAATTTTTCCTCCTCTTCAAACTTATATATAAAGGTTCTACTAAAAAAATTATGTATTCCTTTTTAAATTAATATGGAAAAATAAAAACTCAGGATATTTTGCCCTGAGTTTCATATATTTTATTTAAGGTTTTTTAATATCTTTGCAAGTTGGTCAGGACAAGAAGTTCCTCTTCCTCTACAGTCTATTCCATCTAATTTTTGAATAACTTCATCTTTAGTCATTCCCAAGATAAGATTTTGAAGTCCATGAGTGTTTCCGTCACATCCTCCTACAAATTCTATTTCAGTAATGATTCCATCTCCATCTACAGTAACACCTATCTGTTTTGCACAAGTTTTTTCCGTTGAATAGTAATGCATTTTTCCTCCTTAAATCTTTCTACGAATAATTTTATACATTATTATACAAAATAATTGAAAATTTGTAAATAGCGGCGCTTTAAGTATAGTATATATAAATTATATAATTTTTCTTTTTTATTTTATTTGAAAAGTAAATGGGGTATAATTCAAATAAGACAAAATAATATTAAAAAAATAAAAGGAAAACTATGCCTTTTGTTCTAATATTAATTAAAGTAATTTATCGGAGGTTAAAAAATATGTTTAAAAAATTTTTACTAGTTCTTGCTGCTCTTTCAATAGTAGGGTGTACTCTAAGTGAAGTAGATATTTCAAAAAAACAAAAAAGAAGCGGAATTGTATATATAGTAAATCAAGAGAAACCTTATTCTGGAGTTATTACTGGAAAATATGACAACGGACAGATAAAGATAAAAGAAACTTTTAAAGATGGAAAATATAATGGAGAGCAGTTCACATACTATGAGAATGGACAGATTCAATCAAAAGCTTCTTTTGAAAACGGAGTGGCTGTTGGAACTTTTTATGAGTATTATAAAAATGGTGAAGTTGCTTATACAGGGAATTTTCTAAATGGAAAAAGGGATGGTGACTGGAATAGATATACAAGTGAGAAGGAACTTATTCTTACAGAGGTATATAAAGATGGAGAGCTTATTGATGTAAAACAATATTTAGTAGATACAGATAAATTAAAAGATAAAATAAAAGATTTCTTTAATTAAGGAGGCATTTAAATGGAAATTCTAAGAAAAATATCAGATAAAAGTGGTGAATTTTATATTGAAAAAGATGGTGAAAGAGTGGCAGAAATGACTTTTGTTTTTGCTGGCAAAGATCTGTTGATAGCAGATCACACATGGGTGGATGACAGTCAAAAAGGATTAGGACTTGGAAAACAATTATTTGATCAGCTTGTAAATTATGCAAGAGAACACTCTATTAAAATACTTGCAACTTGTCCCTATGTTCTTCATGAATTGAAAAAACATAAAGAAAAATTATTGGATGTCATTAAATAAAAAAGTAAATTTTTTAAAAAAGTTCGTGTATAAATATAAATAATTTAAATACTATTTTTTTGGTATTTTATTTGATTAAGAAATTAAAATTCAATAAATTTGAAAAAATAAAAAATATTTTGAAAATTTTACTTGATTTTTTTTTAATTTAGGTTTATACTCGTCATAACAATAAGTTTTATGAAAAAGGAGGAAGAATATGTTCACACTTAGCATAATATCATTAGTCATATATGTGATACTACTCATATACATAGTGAGTAAAATTTTATATGCAAATGATTATGTTAGGGTTAACAAACAATATTCTGAATCTTTGAACTATGTTTATGTTAAATAAAAATTAGTTCTGATGATTAACTACTTTCTTTGATAGAAAACTATCAAAGAACAGAATAGACACTTTGCAGCCTAACAGGCTGCTTTTTTTTAACCAATTAAATTGTACGTCTACAGCAAACAAAGTATCTATTTTATTGGTCAGTATATACAATATAGTTTATAATTAAATTAAAAATAAAGAAATTAAGGGGGAAACAATTATGAAAAAATTTACCACAGCTTTATTAGGACTTTCGTTATTATTAACATCATGTGGAGGTAACAGCGACAAACCAGCAGCAACTGCTGACAAAAAAGAACCAGAAGTTATCAAAATAGGAGGACTTGCACCTCTTACTGGAGGGCTTGCTATTTATGGAATCACTGCATCAAATGCAAGTAAACTAGCTTTTGAAGAGATCAATGCTAACGGAGGAATACTAGGAAAGAAAGTAGAGTTTATCGTCTATGATGAAAAAGGAGATTCTACTGAAGCAGTTACTGCTTATAATAGACTAGTTGATGATGGAGTTGTAGCTCTTATTGGAGACATTACATCTAAACCAACTCTGGCAGTTGCAGAAATTGCAGCACAAGACAATATGCCTATGATTACACCTACTGGAACTCAATATAATATCACAGAAGCAGGACCGAATGTATTCCGTGTATGTTTTACAGATCCATATCAAGGAGTAGTTTTAGCTAACTTTGCACAGCAAAAACTTAATGCAAAAACTGCTGCTATATTAGTAAATAACTCTAGTGACTATTCTGATGGAATTGCAAAATCATTTGCTGAAGAAGCTGGAAAACTTGGAATTACTATTGTAGGTAAAGAAGGATATGCAGATGGGGACAAAGATTTTAAAGCTCAATTAACAAAAATTGCTCCAACTAATCCTGATGTTCTAGTTGTACCTGAGTATTATGAGCAGGCAGCTTTAATTGCAACTCAAGCAAGAGAAGTTGGAATCAAATCTACTTTCATCGGTCCAGACGGATGGGATGGAATTGCTAAAGCTTTAGATAAATCAGCTTATGCTGCTATTGAAAACAGTTACTTTACAAATCACTACTCAACACAAGACACTTCTGATAAAGTACAAAACTTTATTAAAGCATACAAAGCTAAATATAATGAAGATCCATCTGCTTTCTCTGCTTTAGGATATGACGCTGCTTATATCGTAAAAGCTTCTATTGAAAAAGCTGGTTCTACAGATAAAAAAGCTGTTGTTGAAGCAATGAAAAATATAAATTATGATGGTGTAACTGGACAACTTACTTTTGATGCTAAAAATAACCCAGTAAAAGCTGTAACTATCATCAAAGTTGTAAATGGAAATTATACATTTGATTCAGTTATTCAGCCTAAATAGTTAAAGATATGAACCATCTCTCTGTGAGGGATGGTTCTCTTTAAAAAAATACGTGAAAGGAGATTAATAAATGGAATTTTTACTTCAGATAATAAATGGATTACAAATAGGAAGTATATATGCCTTGGTATCCTTAGGATATACGATGGTTTACGGAATAGCACAGCTCATAAACTTTGCTCATGGAGATATTATCATGGTGGGAGCGTATGTTTCATTATTTAGTATTCCAGTCTTTACAAGAATAGGGTTGCCCGTATGGCTTACTGTATTTCCAGCTATAATAGTGTGTGTAATTTTAGGTACTTTAACAGAGAGGATAGCATACAGACCTCTTAGAAATTCTCCGAGAATTTCTAACCTGATTACAGCCATAGGAGTAAGCTTATTATTAGAAAATACTTTTATGAAACTTTTTACTCCAAATACAAGAGCATTTCCGAAAGTATTTACAAATCCTCCTATCGTTATAGGAAGAATGCATTTAAATTTTGGAACAGTAGTAACTATTGTTCTTACTATAATTTTATCAGTTGGACTTCAATACTTTATGAAAAAAACTAAATATGGAAAAGCAATGATGGCTACAAGTGAAGATTATGGAGCAGCCAAGCTTGTAGGAATCAATGTTGATCATACTATTCAGTTGACATTTGCAATTGGAAGCGGACTGGCAGCAGTAGCTTCAGTTCTTTATGTTGCAGCTTACCCTCAGGTTCAGCCTCTTATGGGAGCTATGCTTGGAATAAAAGCTTTTATTGCAGCAGTTTTAGGAGGAATTGGAATCCTTCCGGGAGCAGTTATTGGAGGATTTATCCTTGGAATTGTAGAAAGTCTGACAAGAGCTTATCTTTCTTCTCAATTAGCAGATGCTTTCGTGTTTGCTATCCTTATAGTGGTTCTGTTAGTCAAACCAACAGGTATATTGGGTAAAAATATGAGAGAAAAGGTATAGGTGATATAGATGTCGAAAACAAAAATGCTTAGTTATATTTCAACGTTTATTTTATTAGCAGTTCTTTACTTCATACTTACAGGTATGATTGGAACTGGATTTATTTCAAGATATCAGACAAATATTCTTACGCTTATCTGTATAAATATTATACTTGCTGTAAGTCTTAATGTTACTGTGGGTTGTCTTGGACAGATTACTATTGGTCATGCTGGATTCATGTCAGTTGGAGCATATGCAGCTGCTCTATTTGCAAAGAGTGGAATAGTAGAAGGGATTCCCGGATATATTCTTGCACTTATCATTGGAGGTATAGTTGCAGGAATTATCGGTATCATCATTGGTATTCCAGCTCTTAGACTGAATGGAGATTATCTTGCTATCATCACTCTGGCATTTGGAGAGATTATCAGAGTTCTTATTGAATACTTCAGTTTTACTGGAGGAGCACAAGGACTTCGTGGAATCCCTCGTTTTAATAAATTTGGCGTAATCTATATAATCATGGTTGTATCTGTTATGATGATGTTTTCAGTCATGACCAGCAGGCATGGACGGGCTGTTTTATCTATTCGTGAAGATGAAATAGCAAGTGGAGCTTCAGGAATCAATACTACATATTATAAAACATTTGCCTTTACTATTTCAGCAGTATTTGCAGGAGTAGCTGGGGGAGTTTATGCACACTATCTTGGTATTCTAGGTGCAAGACAATTTGACTATAACTACTCAATCAATATATTGGTAATGGTAGTACTTGGAGGAATGGGAAGCTTTACAGGTTCTATTCTTTCAGCAATAGCATTGACTATTCTTCCAGAGGTTCTTCGTGGGTTCTCTGATTATCGTATGATAGTTTATTCTTTGCTCCTTATTATGACAATGATTTTCCGTCCAACTGGATTATTAGGGCGTAAAGAATTCCAGATAACTAAAATAATTGAAAGATTTATGAAGAAAAAAGGTGATTCAAATGAGTAATCCTATTTTAAGTGCCAAAGATATATCTATTACTTTTGGTGCTCTTAAAGCTGTTACAGATTTTAATCTTGAAATAAAAGAAAATGAACTTGTGGGACTTATTGGTCCAAATGGTGCAGGAAAAACAACGGTTTTTAATATTTTAACTGGAGTATACTCACCAACTTCTGGACAATATAAATTTAATGGAGAGGTTATCAATAAGATGCCTACATTTAAATTAGTTAAAAAAGGACTGGCAAGAACATTTCAGAATATAAGACTTTTTAAATATCTGTCTGTTCTTCAAAATGTACTTGTAGCAAATAACTTCAATATGAAATATGGAATACTGGCAGGAATGTTCCGTACTCCTAAATACTGGAGAGAAGAGAAGGAAGCTGAAAAGAAGGCCATGGATCTTCTGAAAATATTTGGACTGGAAGAGTATGCACATACAGCAGCAGGGAATCTTCCTTATGGAAAACAAAGAAAACTGGAAATAGCCCGTGCAATGGCTACTAACCCAAAGGTTCTTCTTTTAGATGAGCCAGCAGCAGGAATGAATCCTATAGAAACAGAAGAACTTATGAATACCATTCGTTTGATTAGAGATAAATTTAATATAGCAATTCTTTTGATAGAACATGATATGAAACTGGTATTAGGAATTTGTGAAAGACTTGTTGTATTGGATCATGGAAATATAATCGCATCTGGAGATCCTAAAAAAGTAGTTAATGAGCCAGCAGTTGTTACTGCATATCTTGGACAGGATGATGATGAAATTGGAGAAGAGGAGGAATAAAATCTCATGGAAAATATGCTTGAAATAAAAGATCTGCATGTGTATTATGATAATATTCATGCTTTAAAAGGAATATCTTTAAATGTAAAACAGGGAGAGATAGTTTCTCTGATTGGTGCCAATGGTGCTGGGAAAACAACTACTTTGCAGACAATTTCCGGGCTTATTCAATCTAAGCAGGGAAATATAATGTTTGAAGGAAAAGATATTACTAAAGAAAAGTCACATAAAATATGTGAAATTGGAATTGCTCAAGTTCCAGAGGGAAGAAGAATATTTTCAAGACTTTTAGTTAAAGACAACTTGAAGTTAGGAGCTTTTACTATAAAAGATACTCCAGAAAATCTTGAAAAAGATCGTGCAAAATTTTATGAGGTTTTCCCTAGAATGTCTGAAAGAAAAAATCAAATGGCTGGAACTCTTTCAGGAGGGGAACAGCAAATGCTTGCTATGGGAAGAGCTATTATGAGCAGACCTAAGCTTTTGATACTTGATGAACCTTCTATGGGGCTTTCACCACTATTTGTAAAAGAGATATTTGCAGTAATTAAGAAATTAAATGAAGCTGGAACTACTATTTTACTGGTAGAGCAAAATGCTAAAATGGCTTTGTCTATATCTCACCGTGCTTATGTTATTGAAACTGGAAATATAACACTAGAAGGAAATGCTAAAGAACTTATGAACAATCCTGAAATCAAGAAAGCTTACCTTGGTGCTTAGGAAATAAAAGGAGCAAAGATCAAAATGGAATTGAGAGAAGAATATGAAAAACAGCAGGAATATCGTAAATGGCTGGAAATAATAGAACTGCTTCCTATCGGAGATAATCAGGTTATTGCTGATTTAGGGTGTGGGACTGGTGGATTTACTGAGATAATTTCAGAGAAAGTAAGACAAGTAATAGCTGTTGACAGGAATCAGAATCTTCTCACTAATCTAAAAGAAAAAAATATAAAGAATGTAAGTATTATAGAAAATGATATTTCAAAAATTGATTATATTACAGAAGAGTTAGATGGAATTTTTTCAAGCTTTTCAATAGCGTATTTTCCTAAGGATATGAAAGAAGTCATTGGAAATTGGGTAAATAAACTAAAGTCTGGAGGTTGGATAGCTCTTATAGAAATTGATGATCTTTTAAGAGGACACCAGCCTTTATCAGAAGAAAACTTTGGAAAACTTGCAAGATATGAAGAACATATTAAAGAGAATGGAGTATATGATTTTCAGGCAGGAAGAAAGATTAAGAATACTCTTAAAAGATTTAATATGGAAATCATATTGGAAAAAGATCTTGAAGATAGAGAACTAACAGCTTCAGGAATTGCAGATAAAGAAGTCTATGAGATGTGGAAAAGTCGTCTTGATAGACTGACTATAAGTCAATATTATCCTGAAAAAATTGCTCAGGAAATAAAGAGAGAGCTGTTGTCTCTGTTTAAAAATCCTGAGCATATAAATAATACAAAAGTTAAATTTATTGTAGCAAAGAAGATTTAATTATGAAAATAGGATATCCTTAAATGGATATTTACTTTTAGAAATTCCAGCATTATATATCAATAATTAGGGCAGTTAAAATTTTAACTGCCCTAATTGTTTAAAATCTCACTATTTATATTAGAAAAACATCTTCTTTTCTAATTGCGAAAAATGAGTCTTATATTATTAATCAGTTCAGTAAAGTAGAACTGCTAAAAATATTTATATTTCTGTTTCTATAAAATGTTCATCATAAAGATTCCAATATTTTTTATATACTCTGTTTTCTTGCCCATCAAAATTTAATTGATACATTCTAAAAGTAACTAGGATATTTTTGGGCTGCCATTGTTCCTTAAATGAATAACAATATTTCATACCTAACTGTTGCATAATATTGCCACTTCTAGGATTATTTTTATCATGTGTAGCAGTAATATATGGAATACCATCTTTTTTTAATAATTCAACAAGTGCCTTACTTGCTTCAGTAACAATTCCTTTATGCCAAAATTCTTTACGAAGTGCATAACCAAAATCATAACTATCATCTATTTCTGCTTTTACATATCCAATTGGATAGTCATTATCTTGTAAACAAATTGCCATACTATATTTCTGGTTTTTTAATCGTTTTTCAAAAAATATCTTTGCTTCTTCCAGCGTTTTTACAGGAAACCATGGTAAAAAAGTATTAACTTCTGTGTCTTTCAAAAGAAAATATAAGGCTTCAATATCTTTTTTCTCAAAATTTCTTAATATAAGTCTATCTGTTTCAAGTTTTAATATATTCATTCATATCCTTTCTAAATTCTGATTAACTATCATATCTCATTTACTTAATATGAGTATAAATATAACTAACTTTTTTATTATTTCATTGTTATAGAAATTTATCTAATTCTTCATCAGTATTTTTAAAAAGTTTTTGCACTGCACTTTTAGCTTTAGCTTTTACTTCATCATCAATATATGGGGCTACTTTAGCAAGAGCCAGTCCTAATGCTATTAAGTCATCAGTGTATCCAACTAATGGAGTAATATCTGGCAGAATATCCAGAGGGAGAATAAAATATCCTAAGGCTCCTATTATTATTGATTTTTCCTTTGGAGGAATACCTTTCTTCTTCATAGTAAAATAAAGAATCAATATATAGTAAACTCCTTTTAGCCCTACTTTTTTTACAACACTTCCCAATTTATTAAGAAAAGTTTTTTCATCATATTTTTCCTGATATTTTTTATCTTCAAGATTAATATCTTCTTCATTGATATTTTTTTCTGACATATCCCCTCCTGCTGCAAATTAATTTTCGTATGTTCCCTTTACAATAACCTTTTTATTTTTTACAAATTGCTTTCCAAGTGCAAAAACATCATTGATATCTAGGTTTTCATCTAACAGTATCATATCAGCGTCACTGTCTTCAGCCAGTATTCCTTTATTAGGATAAAGTTTCAGAGCTTTGGCAGGATTTACTGTAAGAAATTGCAGAGCATCTTCAAGAGAGAATCCATGTTTTTTAACAAGCTCTACTATCTGCTCATGGTCAGTATCTATAGGAGAAGCTCCTATTCTGATAAGATTTCCTGCTGCATCATAATCTGAAAAACTTCCATATCCATCAGAACTGAATGTAATACGGTCTAAAGGCACTCCAGCTTTCTGGGCAGCAACTACTCCTCTTGCTGCTGTCATGTAGTCCTCTTCTGTAAATGAAGAAGTTATATCAATATATCCTCCTCTTTTAGCAAAATCTAAAGCAGCTTCAAATACTTCAGCTTTTCTGTTTACATGTGTAGGAATAAAATGTTTAATAGGAATTTCAGAATCTTTTATTACATTTAGTACCTGAGAAAGAATTCTGTCTCCATCTCCCATATGAAGTACTACTATTCCAGCTTTGTTGGCAAACATTCCAGCTGTTCTTACTTGTGAACCTAGATCTTCAAGGATATCTTCATTGATGAAAGAAGCTCTGTGGTCAGAGATAGCAAGTTTTACTCCTATTATTTCTTCAATGAAAGTAACATCTCTTTTTACTGTTCCAGTAATAGTTGGTGAAGGAAATTCATATGCACCAGTTGTAATATAGCAAGATATTCCTTCTTCTTTTAAACTTTTAGCCTTAGCAAGAAGATTTTCTACATTTCTTGTAGTACTGTCTGTACCAAGTACACCAACTACAGTAGTAACTCCAGCTTCAACTATTTTAGATAATGGAGCTTCAGGAACTCTAGTCTTAAAACTTCCTTCTCCACCACCACCAGTGATATGGATATGCTGGTCAATATATCCCGGAATAGCTTTTTTTCCAGTTCCATCTATAACTTCACAATCAAATTCATCAATATTTATATCATTTCCTATTTTTACTATTTTGTTGTTACAGAACAGGATATCCTTTGCTCCAAGAAATTTAGGAGAATATACTTCAACATTTTTTATTAATCTAAACATAAAACACCTCTTCTTAATATATTTTACTTCAATATTATTATAACCTATGAACTGTAAATATCATAGTCTTAAATTATTTTACCTGAATTGATATTTGCACCATATAGTTTTCATACCCCTTTATAGAAAGCTCATCTAATAAGACATCTTCATAGAAATTTCCTGTAGTTTCTAAATTATTTTCTTTTATGAAATTAAATATTTTATCATATACTTCATCTAATGAATAGTATCCTTTAGAGTGATAAGCAACAATATATTTTCCTTTCTCCTTTAAAATGTAGGGGACATTATTGCTTAGTAAAAGAGGAAGCTGTTCTGGAGTAATCTTGGTATAAAATGATAAATACTTATAGTAAATCCCATTAGAAATATTTTCGTAGTCCTGCATACCGCTTATAGGATGTGGGCTGTATATATTTTTATCTACACAGAATTTTATATGATTTGCCAGATACACAGCCATATCTTTTTCATTATTTATTTCAGTTTTTATTGGAATAAGATACTCATCTGGATATTCTTTTATCTCTACTTTATTAGTGTCTACACATAAACTTTCTCTTACTAGATCAGCTTTCTTACGAAAGAATTGCTTGATTTCTTTCAAATAGCTTATTTTATCATCTATTATTTTTTCTCTTTCTTCCATAAGAGTGATAAAATTTTCTGGGGTCCTATTTTCCATATATTCTTTTATATCTTTTAAAGACATTCCAAGTTCTTTCAAAGTTACTATAACTTCAAATACCTCTATCTGCTCTACTGCATAAAATCTGTAGTCATTTTCCTCTCTTATAATGGGAGAAAATACTCCTACTTCATCATAATAAAAAAGTGTAGACTTACTTACATTGAAAAGTTTTGCAAATTCTCCTGTTGTAAAATATAAGTTAGATTTGTTTATCATAATTTTCATTCTCCTCTTGACTATCCAGTTACCTTATACTTTATTATATCTAGTGTAAGAAATAAATTCAATAGTTTTATAGAACATGGAGGAAAAAATGAGTTACACAATATCAAAAAAATTTACTTTATCATCACTGATTAAATTTACTGTACCAGCAATAATTATGATGCTGTTTATGTCTTTATATACCATTGTTGATGGAATATTTATTTCAAGATTTATTGGAACAACTGCACTTTCAGGGCTGAATATAGCATATCCATTTATCAGCTTTATTCATGCATTGGCTATTATGTTTGCAGCTGGGGGAAGTGCCATTATAGCTAAAAAAATGGGAGAGGGAAAAAATGAAGAAGCAAGAAATGCTTTTTCTCTTATAGTGTATACTGGAATATTTCTGGGAATTTGTATTTCTATCTTTGGAAATGTATTTTTAAATGAGATTATAAGATTTTTAGGAGCTTCACCAGCATTAGAAAAATATTCTTATGATTATTTGAAAATAATTATATTCTTTGCTCCTTTTTTCATATTGCAGATACTTTTTCAAACTTTTTTTATTACAGCTGGAAGACCAGAATTAGGATTGAGAATGACTATTGTCTCTGGTATCAGTAATGCTGTATTAGATTATCTGTTTATGAAAACATTTGCAATGGGAATGATAGGAGCAGCATTGGCAACAGTATCAGGATATCTTATAATTTCAATATTTGGGATAGTATATTTTTTAAAGAAGAGAAATAATTTATATTTTGTGAAAGTGAAAATAGAATGGAAAACATTAATAGAAAGTTGTATAAACGGTTCTTCAGAAATGGTTACAGATATTTCCAGTGGAGTAGTTACTTTTCTTTTTAATATAGTAATGATGAAATATATGGGAGAAAAGGGAGTAGCAGCTATAACTATAATACTTTATTCACAGTTTGTATTTATAGCAGTGTATCTGGGATTTTCTATGGGGACAGCTCCAATTATAAGCTACAATTATGGAAATCAAAATAAGAAGCAGTTAAAAAGAATATTTAAAATTTGTTCAAAACTTATTATGGGATCATCAGTAGGAGTATTTTTACTTTCTTTGATATTTGCAAAATATATTGTTGGATTTTTTGCTCCTGAGGGAACAGAAGTATATAATATTGCAATAAAAGGATTCTCACTATTTGCAATAGCATATATATTTGCTGGATATAATATATTTTCCTCTTCTCTGTTTACAGCATTATCTAATGGAAAGATTTCAGCAGTAATTTCTTTTATGAGAACACTGGTATTTATAGTATTGGGAATATTTTTTCTTCCAATGATATTTCAAGTGAATGGAATATGGCTGGCAGTTCCTTTTGCAGAGATATTATCTATTCTTGTGTCTCTGTTTTTTATAAGAAGAGAGAAAGGGAAATATGGTTATATGTAAAAAATGGATGATTCATATCTAGAAATATAATTTTAGAATTTTCCAGTAGAAAGATTTATTATTAATTTTGTTCTTAAAACTAAAAACAGTAAACTCACTATGTTCAAACATACTGTTTTTAACATTTTATTCACTTCATTAATTACATAAATCTTTCTAATTTCCAAATTTCTAAAATTTAGTCTAGTTTTTTTCATCCATTTTTAAATATTTTCTACATATATAACATTTGTACAACCATAAAAAATAATGGTATCGTAACAATAGAAAGAATAGTGCTCAAGCAAACTGTTTTTATAGCAAGTAAATAATTTCTATCATACTGTTGTGCAAAGATTACTATATTTCCACCAACTGAAGTACAAGCAGCAATAAGAACCGACATTACCATAGTAGTATTCTTTATTGGTAAGAAATAAAATACTACTAAAGTTATCAGTGGAATAACTAAAAGACGCATAGCCATACATGGATAAATCTTGTAATCAAAGAAAATATCTTTTATATCAGCCTTAGCAAGAAATATTCCCAATACCAGCATAGCAACAGGCGTATTCATTGAAGCAAGAAAACCTATTGTAGTTACAACAGTTTCAGGTACAGGTATAGAGAAAAGAAATATTATAAGTCCTATTATCATACTTAGCAGCATTGGATTAGCAATCAGATTTTTAGGCTTTATATTCTCAGTTTCTCCAGTCATTACAAACACACCATAAGTCCATTGAAATAGATTTAAAAGAGTAACATAAGCAGCTACATAAAATACTGCTTCACTTCCAAAAACTGCCTGTGTCAATGGAATTCCAATGAATCCTGCATTAGAGTATGAAGAAGCAAAGTTTTCAATTGGCTTTCTTTTTCCATAAACATAGGCAGAGATACCCATTGCCAGAAGAAGTCCCAAAAGAGCCAGACCAGTAGACATCCACATATCTCTGAATTTTTCTGGAGTAAATTCCACTATATATGACTTAACAATAACACTTGGTATAATTATACGAAGCAGAACATTTCCAAATTCCTTTGCTCCCTGATCCGTTATGAATTTTAGTTTATAAAGTGCAGCACCTACCCCCATAAGCATAAACATTGTGGTTATTTGTTTCAATAAAATAGACGTAATCAATTTTCTCTCCCCCTTAGTTTTATCAGAATATTTTACCATATTTCTTTACAAAAGAAAATCCTCCCAATTAAATGAGAGGACATTTATCTTTATCTTAGCATTATAAAACTTAAATAATTGTGTAATTTATGAGATAAAGTTAGATTAATACAGCGAAATTGAACGCTGAAAAATACAACTGTTTGAGTGTAACGAGTTTTGGATTTTTAGTGAAATAAGCCTAATTAATCAACTTTTTTGAATATGAAACAATTATTAAAATTCTTATAAAAGGTGAATATTTAATTTTTTACAGATCTCATGAACTTCTTTTGGCCACATAGAAGCTTGAACTTCTCCTATATGAAGTTTGTCAAGGAAGAACATACAGATACGAGATTGTCCTATTCCTCCACCAACTGTATATGGAAGCTCTTTGTTAATAAGCTTCTTATGATAATCCAATTCTTTTCTGTCTTCACAGCCAGATATTTCCAACTGTTTTACTAATGAATCCTCATCTACTCTTATTCCCATAGATGAAAGTTCTAATCCAATTCCTAAAGGTTCATAGTTAAGAATTATATCTCCATTTAATTCCCAGTCATCATAGTCAGGTGCTCTTCCATCATGTTTTTCTCCTGAGTTAAGAGTTCCTCCTATTTTCATAAGGAATACAGCACCATATTCTTTAGCAGCTGCATGTTCTCTTTCTTTTGGAGTAAGCAGAGGATATTTATCTTCTAGTTCCTGAGCAGTAATAAATGTTATTTTTTCAGGTATCTTTTTGTCCAGTTCAGGATATAGCGAATTAACATAATCTTCAGTTTTTTTGAATACCTCATATATTCCAGAAACTATCTCTTTCAATGTTTCTTCTTTTCTGTCTTCTTTAGCTATTATTTTTTCCCAATCCCATTGGTCAACATAATATGAGTGGATGAAATCTGTATCTTCATCTCTTCTAATAGCATTCATGTCAGTGTATAGTCCTTCTCCTATATTGAAGTTATAATTGTGAAGTGCCATTCTTTTCCATTTTGCTAAAGAGTGAACAATTTCAGCTTTATCTCCAGCTTTTGTAACAAAACTTACTGGTCTTTCGATTCCATTTAAATTATCATTTAATCCGCTTTCTGGTTTAACAAATAATGGAGCTGAAACTCTTGTTAAATTTAGTTCTTTAGCCAATTCCCTTTCAAAGAAATCTTTTACTTGTTTGATTGCGACCTCCGTCTGCCTGATGTCTAATTTTGATTTGTAACTCATTCTAATCACTTCCTTATTAAATTATTATCACTTCAATATAATTTACTATGATATCACCACTTTAGTTCAATGTCAATACCAAATAATAAAAAATGAAAAAAAAGTTCAAAAAAATATTTTATTAAAAAAATAGTATCATAATAAAAGAATTGACTTTTTAAAAGTAATGGCGTATAATAATAAAAAATATAAAGTAACTAAGTTAAAGGGAGAAAGTAAAATGAAATTCAGGAATAATAGGATAAGGAATCTACTAATAGAAAATTGAATATCACCTTATCTTTAAAATTGGCTGATCAAAATTAAACTTTCTTTGAAAAGATTGGAAATTATCTTTATTCTTTAATATGTTTCCATGAGTATAGAATGAGAATGGTCAATAGATATTTATCTATTGATTTTGTTTTTTTAAGAGTTTAAGTACAGACCTGTTTTGAAGGCTGTACTTTTTTTTATAAAAAAAATAAAAATTTAAATATAATGAAGGGGGAACAAATGGAGTATTTAGCATTACTAAAAGATATTTTTTTAGGAGGAAACAGATACATGTATATTGTAAATGGTCTGGCTTTCTCTATAGGAACAACTATGTTGGCAGCATTAATTGGAGTACTATTAGGAATATTTATTGCTCTTATGGAACTGTCGCATTTTTATCCATTAAAACATAAAAAGGGATGGGAGAAATTTAATCCATTATCATCATTAGCATTTGCATATGTAGACCTTATAAGAGGAACACCAGCAGTTGTACAGCTTATGATACTTGCTAACCTGATATTCGTAGGAGCGTTGAGAGATACACCTATACTTGTTATAGCTGGACTTTCTTTCGGAATCAACTCTGGAGCATATGTTGCTGAAATAATAAGAGCTGGTATAGAAGGACTGGACAAAGGACAGATGGAAGCTGCAAGAGCTCTGGGAATGCCATATGGTATTGCAATGAAAGAAATAATTATTCCACAGGCTATAAAGAAAATACTTCCAGCACTAGTAAGTGAATTTATTACTTTGTTGAAAGAAACATCTATAGTAGGATTTATTGGTGGAGTAGACTTATTGAGATCTGCAAATATCATTACAAGCCAAACATACAGAGGAGTAGAGCCTTTACTGGCAGTAGGTCTGATATATCTAATATTAACAGCTGTATTTACTAAATTCATGAGAGGAATAGAAAAGGGGTTGAAGGTAAGTGATTAAGGTAGCTAATTTATATAAAAACTTTGGAAAATTAGAAGTATTAAAAAATATAAGTGCAGAAATACATAAGGGAGATATTGTAGCAATAATAGGTCCTTCTGGAAGTGGAAAATCTACTTTCCTTAGATGTCTGAACAGACTTGAAGAGCCAACAGCTGGTCATATATATTTTAAAGGTAAAGATCTTATGGCTTCAGAAACTGATATTAATAAAGTACGTGAAAAAGTGGGAATGGTATTCCAGCATTTTAATCTTTTTCCACATAAAACAGTTTTAGAAAATCTTACTCTTTCACCTATGAAATTGAAAGGTTATTCTCAAGATGAGGCAGATAAAAAAGCAATGGCACTATTAGATAAAGTAGGATTGAGAGAGAAAGCAGCAGCTTATCCTAATCAATTATCTGGAGGACAGAAACAGAGAATTGCTATAGCGAGAGCTCTTGCTATGGAACCGGAAGTAATGCTTTTTGATGAGCCTACATCTGCTCTTGACCCAGAAATGATTAAAGAGGTTTTGGATGTTATGAGAGGACTGGCAAAAGAGGGAATGACAATGCTTATAGTAACACATGAAATGGGATTTGCAAGAAATGTTGCAAATAGATTATTCTTCATGGATAGAGGAGATATATTAGAAGATACTACCCCTGCTGAGCTGTTTGATAATCCAAAACATGAAAGAACAAAAGAATTTTTAGAGAAAGTCTTGAATAAATAAGAAATATATAGTTTAATAATAGATATAAGGAGGGGGTAAATTATGAAAAAGTTTTTTAAATTATTATTAATAGGAAGTATGGTATTATCAGTATCAGCAACAGCACTGGCAAAGAACAAAATATATGTAGGAACAAATGCAGAATTTCCACCATTTGAATACCTTGAAAATGGAGAAATAACAGGATTTGATATGGACTTAGTTCACGAAATTGGAAAACTTGTAGATGCAGATATAAAGATAGTAGATATGGGATTTGATGGACTGCTTCCAGCACTTCAAATGAAAAAGGTTGATTTGGTAATAGCTGGAATGACTGCCAATGAAGAAAGAATGAAAACTGTATCTTTTACACAACCTTATTATACTGCCAGTCAAGTAATTATAGTAAAAGATGGAAATGATTCTATAAAATCTTTTGCTGATCTTAAAGGTAAAAAAGTAGGGGTTATGCTTGGATTTACTGGAGATATGGTAGTAAGTGAAATTGATGGAGTAAAAATTGAAAGATTCAATGCTGCTTATGCAGGAATAATGGCTCTTCAAGCTGGAAAAGTTGAAGCTATTGTATTGGATTCTGAGCCTGCTAAAAATTATGTTGCTCAAAATAAAGGATTAGTTTTAGCTGATGCAGATGCAGAGCAGGAAGAATATGCTATTGCTGTAAGAAAAAATGATAAAGCACTTTTAGAAAAAGTTGAAAAAGCTTTAAGTGAAATTAAAGCAAATGGAACTTATGACAAACTTATTCAAAAATATTTTAACTAAGAACCATATAATTTTAAGAGGATGAGAAAAGTTAATATGACACTGTGCATCCTATTAAATGTTTAACCTAAATAATATAAAAATTTTAAACAGCTGAAGTTCTATATCTCTAGGACTAAGGCTGTTTATTTTTTATACTTTTATTTCTTCCCTCATTCTCTTCATTTTTTTGATAAAAGTGATATAATTACTATATAAATATATGTAAGGAGAAGAGAGATGAAAATAGATATAATTTTAACAGCAGCAGATATACAGCCTGAAAAAATAAAAGATAAAATTGTGGTAATCATAGATGTACTTAGAGCAACAAGTGTAATGATAACAGCTCTGGCAAATGGAGCAAAGGCAGTATATCCTTATAAAGATATTGAAAGTGTGTTGGAAAATTCAAAAAAGTCTAAATCTTTTGTTTTAGGTGGAGAGAGAAAAGGATTAAAGATAGAAGGTTTTGATTTTGGAAATTCCCCACTGGAATATACTAAGGAAGCTGTATCAGGAAAAGATATGTTTATGACAACAAGTAATGGAACTAGAGCTATTGAAAATTCTGCAAATGGTTCTAAAAAACTTTTTATAGCAGCCTTCTTAAATGTAGAAAGTGTAGCTAAAAAAATATTAGAAGAAAATGATGATACTGTAATAATCTGTTCTGGTACTGATAATAATTTTTCTTTGGATGATGCATTATGTGCTGGAGAAATAATAAGAAGAGTAAAAGAAAAAAACAGAGATATTCAGCTTACAGATATCAGCCTTGCTATGAAAAGATTAGCTGAAACATCTCTTGGTATAGAGGAGACGCTTGAAGGAAGCAAGCATTTTGAATATCTAAAAACAATAGGTTTTTATGGAGATATGAATCATTGCTTCACTATGGATATGTTTGATATTGTTCCTGAATATAAAAATGGAGTTATAACTAAATAACTCCAGCTAAAATAACACTTATAAATAATAGAATTGCTCCTAGATAACCTTTCATTGAGAGAAGTTCTCCAAGGAATATATAGGCAAATAGTGCTGAAAATACAGGTTCAAGGGATAAAATTATTCCTGCCTGTATGGCACTTGTATCTTTCAAGGCATATATCTGCATAATATAGCATATCGCTGTACAGAATATTCCTAATATTATTATAACCCCCCATATTTTTATATCATGAGGAAATTTAAAACTCTCAGTACCTAATGAAATTATCATATTTAATATTCCCACTATTCCCATTTGCAAAGCACCTATTGCTACTGAATCAGCATCTTTAGGAATCCTTTCCATAACCAAAACTTGCAGAGCAAAAGCCAGAGCACAAATAATACATAGAAGATCTCCTTTATTGACAGTAAGCTGATCATTTAAAGTGAGAAGAACTATTCCGATAGTTGCTAAAATAACGCTTATAAGCAATTTAAATTTTATTTTCTTCTTTAAAAAAATAACTGATATCACTGGAATCATGACTACTGAAAGGCTTATAAGAAATCCAGCATTAGAAGCACTGGTATATTTTACTCCTATGGTCATACTCAATACTGAGATAAATGCAAGTATCCCCAAGATGACGGAATATTTAAAAGTTACTTTATCGGCTTTTAATATTCTTTTATGAAAAAATAAAGCTGTTACTAAAAAAGCTGTTCCAAACCTTAATGAAGTGAGATTAAAAGGTTCCAGCAATCCTATTCCTATTTTGGTTAGAAAGTAAGTAGATCCCCAAAATAAAGCTACTAACCCTACAAAGAAATTTGCCCTTAGCTGCCTGTTCATTTGTTCCTCCTATGTATCTATCATTTTTATTTAAAATTATATCAATGATTATTGTATTTTTATTATATAATCCTTTGTTTGACTATTTTCCTTTTCTCCAAATTTCTTATTATGTAATTTTTTGCTGTTACTACATTATAATATACTATTGGAGTAATATGAAACATTTTATTAATTATTTTTACAATATTCTTATTTAAAGTGTAACTTTAATAAAAAACAAAATATAGTGTTTCTTTTTTCTTGAAAATTTATTACAATATAATAAAGAAGTTTTCAATTTTAGAAAGGAATAATAATGAGCAGCAAGAAGAGATATAATTCATTGGATAACTATTTCAAAAATACTTTCGGTGAAAAAATATATAAAGTTTCTTTAGATGGAGGCTTTACTTGTCCAAATAGAGATGGAACTTTAAGCACTAAAGGGTGTATATTTTGCAGTGAAAGCGGAAGTGGAGATTTTGCAGGGAGCAGAAGATTATCTATCACTGAACAGATAGAAGAGCAGCTGAAGCTTATAGAAAATAAATTTCCTTCAGGAAAGGTTATAGCATATTTTCAAAATTTTACTAATACATATGGGGATGTTGAATATTTAAGAAAAATATATTATGAAGCTCTTTCTCATCCAAGGGTAATAGGGTTGGCTATTGCTACCAGACCAGACTGTTTAGGAGATAATATAATAGAATTATTGAACGAAATAAATAATAAATATTTTTTATGGATAGAACTAGGACTGCAAACTATTAATGAAAAAGTTGCAAAAATTATTAATAGACAGTATCCTCTAAAGACATATGAAGAAGCAGCTGAAAAATTAAAAAAATATAATATAAAATTTGTTACTCATATAATTGTAGGACTTCCAGGAGAAAAGGAAAATGATCCTTTGAATACTGCTGTATATTCTGAAAAATGTGGAACATGGGGAATAAAAATACATTTATTACACATTATAAAAAATACTGAATTAGAGAAATTTTATAAGGGAAATGAATTAAAAATACAAAAAAAAGAAGAATATGTGAAAAAAGTAGTTAAAATATTGCAAAATATATCGTATAATATAGTTATCCACAGACTGACAGGTGATGGAAATAAAGAAACATTAGCTGCACCATTGTGGAGCCTTAATAAAAGAGATGTTTTAAATAGTATTGAAAAAGAAATGAAAGCAGAGAATATATATCAAGGGGGAACTAAATTTTAAAGGGGGCGTTAAAATGGGAGTAATTATTAAACTAAATGCTATGAAAAATCAGCTGACATCTATAGAAAAAAAGATAGCTGAATATATACTTGCTGATCCTGAGAGAATAAAAAACCTCAATACCTATGAGATTGCAAGTAATTGTGATACAAGTCAGGCTTCTATTGTGAGGTTTTCTAAAAAGTTAGGATTCAAAGGGTTTCCTGATTTTAAGCTTTCACTTAGTCAGGATATTGGAAATAGAAAAGCTGAATCGCATGTAAATATTATGCATGAAGAGATTAAACCTACAGATACTTTTGAGATAATTGGAAAAAAAGTGGCTACTGAAAATACAATGGCTGTGAATAATACTTATGAAATAACAGATTTCAAAGAATTAGAAAAAGCTGTAAAAATGATATCTGAAGCTAGAAAGATAATGCTTGCAGGAGTAGGATTTTCAGGAATAGTGGCTAAAGATTTTCATTTTAAACTTTTAGAATTAGGAAAACAGACTTTATTTGAAAATGATACTCATATGCAGTTGAGCTATCTAGCTACAATGAATGAAAATGATGTTCTCTTTGTAATATCTCATAGTGGAAAAACTTTGGAAGTATTTAATCTTGCAAAAGCTGCTAAAAATAGAAAAGTAAAAATAATTACATTAACAAGTGTAGTACAAAGTCCTATAAGGGAATTGGGAGATATAAAATTAAGCACTGTAGAAATGAAAAGTGATTTCAGAGCAACAGCTTTATCTCCAAGAATATCACAATTAACAGTAATAGATATGATCTACATAAAACTTATGCTTGAAAATGAAGATTTACAAGATTATATTTTCAATGCCATCGAACTTGTAAAAGGGTTTAAACTAAGCTAATTAATAAGATTTTTAAAATAAAATCATATGGAGGGTATTATGAGAGTTATCATCACAGACAAAAAAGTTGGAGATTGGGCTGCTGTATATGTAGCAAAAAAAATTAATGAATTTAAACCTACAAAAGAAAGACCGTTTGTATTAGGACTTCCTACTGGAGGTACTCCATTAGAAATGTATAAAAGACTTATACAATTAAATAAAGATGGAATAGTTTCTTTTGAAAATGTAGTTACTTTCAATATGGATGAATATGTAGGATTGACACCTGATAATGATCAAAGTTATCATCATTATATGTTCACTAACTTTTTCAATCATATAGATATAAAAAAAGAAAATGTAAATATTCTTGATGGAATGGCTGAAGATCATGATGCTGAATGTCAAAGATATGAAGATAAAATAAAATCATATGGAGGTATTCATTTGTTCTTAGGAGGAATAGGACCTGATGGACATATTGCTTTTAACGAACCAGGATCTTCTCTTACTTCAAGAACTAGGGATAAAGAACTGACTATGGATACAATAGTTGCTAATGCAAGATTCTTTGGTGGAGATATAAATGCAGTTCCTAAATTAGCATTGACTGTAGGAGTTGGTACAATACTTGATGCTAAAGAAGTTCTTATTATGGTAACTGGTCACAATAAAGCAAGAGCACTTCATTATGGAGTAGAAGAGGGAGTCAATCACATGTGGACTGTTTCTGCTCTTCAATTACACAGATGCGGAATAATAGTTTCAGATGAAGCAGCTTGTGCAGAATTAAAAGTTGGAACTTATAGATATTTCAAAGATATCGAAAGAAATAACTTAGATACTGATAAAATGCTTGCTGACTTATATATACGCCAAATAGTTTTATAGAGCGTTATAACAAAAATTAATAATTCATAAAAATAATTTTTAATTAAAATAAATGGACTTGGAATCATGAAAATTTCAAGTCTATTTTTTTATTTTTTTTAAAGGATTTCTATTCAGACCGTAGAATAATATATATAAGAGTTTATTAGTAATGTAATATAAATTGGAGGTAAGAATTATGGTAGAAGCTATGAAAGCAATGCAAGAGAGCATGAAGTCATTGAGTAACAATACAAAAGATATAACTAGAGCAATTGAAAGTCTTAGAGAGGAACTAGACGCAGTAGATGTATACAACCAAAGAGCAGAACTTGCTACTGATGATGAATTAAGAAAACTTATGATACATAACAGAAATGAAGAAATTGAACATGCTGCTATGATTATAGAGTGGCTAAGAAGAACTATTCCTGAATTTGATCATGAATTAAAAGATTATTTATTTACAGAAGGATCATTGGAAGATATCGAAGCACAAGCAACTGCTGGAGAAGGAGCGCAATCTTCTTCTTCATTAAAAATTGGAAACTTAAAATAATCGGGAGGTAATATATATGGACTTTTTAAAAAGAGAATTAGCACCTATTACAGCTAATGGGTGGAAAGAAATAGAAGAAAGAGCAACAGCAGTACTATCAAAAGAATTATCAGCTAGAAAATTTGTAAAAGTAACAGGACCACTAGGAAGAGAAGTAACTTCTGCAACTACTGGAAGAATGGAAGTAAAAACTAAAGATGATGTGAAATATGGAGTATATAAAGTACAACCTCTTACTGAATCAAGAATCTGCTTCCCTTTAAATAGATGGGAATTAGATAATATCGAAAGAGGAGCAAAGGATGTAGATTATAGTTCTTTGGATGAAGGAGTTAAAAAAGCTGCTAAATTTGAAGAAGACGCTATATTTAAAGGACTTGAAGATGGACAAATAGATGGAATTTACAAATCAAGCAGTTATGAAACTTTAGATTTTGGAAAAACTACTGATGAGACATTGAAAGCCATATTTGATGGTGTTTTAAAATTAGATGCTGCTTTTGCTAAAAAACCTTATGTGCTAGTTGTAAGTAATGAAAAATGGTATTATTTAAACACTGTAGTTAAAGAATATTCATTACCAGAAAAATTAGAAAAAATATTAGGACATAAAATTATAGTAAGCAAATCAATAGATGGAGCAATACTTCTTCCATTTGATGATGAGAATATTGAACTAATAATTGGTGAAGATTATGCACTAGGATATCAAAATCATAATGAAACTGCTGTAGAACTTTTTATAACTGAAAGCTTTACATTTAGAGTTTTAGACCCAGCATTGATAGTTTTATTTAAATAAAAATCAATAACTATGGACCAGGATAGAGATATTCTGGTTCTTTTATTTTTTGAAGTAAAATGCTATAATCTAATCAACTAAAAGAACTCAGGAGGAACTATGAAAAATACTTATAAGATTTATCAAATTGATTCTTTTTCTAATAAGAAGTTTTTTGGAAACCCAGCTGGAGTAGTTTATAAAGCTGATGGCTTAACTGAAGTAGATATGCAGAGAATAGCAAGAGAATTAAACAATTCTGAAACAGCTTTTATTTTTTCATCTGATTCAAAGGAATATGATGTTCATGTAAGATTTTTTACTCCTTTGAGAGAAGTTCCAATTTGTGGTCATGCTACTATAGCAGCACATTATGTAATTGCCTTAGAAAATAATTTCAAAGAAAAAACTTGTATCAGACAGAAAACAGGTGCAGGAATACTTCCAGTGGAAATAGAACCAATAGATAATAGCTATAATGTTATTATGACACAGGGAAAAGTAGAATTTGGAGATATTATAGATGGAAAGAATTTAGATAGATTAGTCTCTGCTTTAGGAATTGACAATGATGATCTTATAAAAGAAGCTCCTGTACAGATAGTTTCAACAGGGCATTCTAAAGTAATGATAGGAATAAAAGACTATAAACAGCTTCATAATTTGAGACCTGATATGAAAGAACTAAATAAACTGAGCGATATTATAAATTGTAATGGATATTTCGTATTTACTTTTGACAGCAAAGAAAAAGATATTCTCTTGAAAGGAAGAATGTTTGCTCCAGCTATAGGTATAGAAGAAGATCCAGTAACCGGGAATGCCAATGGACCAGTGGGAGCATATATAGTAAAATATAATTTGGTAAAAATTGAAAATGATAATTTGAAATTTTCTGCTAAGCAAGGAATGTCTATAGATAGAGAAGGAACAATAAATGTAAATGTTCATATAGAAAATAGCGAGCCAATAAAAGTTCAAGTATCTGGAACAGCAACTGTAGTTTTTAAAACTGAAATAGAATTGTAAAATGTTTCAATCTAAAATTACTTTTTACTTATTATATTAAAAAATTCTATCAATATATAAAAATGAGATTTATGTTTTAGATAAAATTTTTTATTGAAAATAGCTTTTATAAACAACCTATAATTTTTATTAAGAAAAATATGAAAAAGTTATTAAATTACAAAAATTTTCTTTAAAAATTCTTAAAGAAAAAAATGACAAGAAGAAAAATCATATTATTTTTTAAGAAAAACTATAGGACTTTTTATAAGAATTAAATTAATAGAAAAAATAAAAAAGAGATATCACTGAAAAATAAAATTTCTCCACAAAATTAATAATAATTTTCTGATATCTCTTTTTATTATAAAATTCCTTATAAATTATTTAAAATAATTTTTATAATGTTATTTTAAATAACTAAACCACATATAATGTTAATTATATGTGGTAAAATTATTCAAATAATTTTTATTTAGATAATAATAAATTATTTTGTAATTAATCATATAAAATAAGAGCTAATTTTATAAAAAATGTGTACTTCATAGGATGACGCTTTCATAGGTGATAAAATCGAAATTATTTAAGAAAATTTCTTTTTCTGAATAATTTTTAGCGAAATTTTATAATTTTTCTTAATTCAAATTATAAGACTATTTTTCTTCGTCGATATCTTCTAAAGAAGAAAAGACAGGAAGTTTTTCTAAAACTCTTTTTTCTAAAATTGATTTAGCATTTATATAAACTTCTGTTACTCTTGTATCAGCATGACCAAGAAAATCTCTTATTTCTAAAATATCTGCCCCATTAATAGAAAGTTCTGTTGCCACAGCGTGACGTACATTATGTGGGCTGATATCTTTACCAATTAATTTACCCATATTTTGAACTAGATCATAAAGTGCCCTGTATGAAAGTTGAGTATTTTTTTCTGTTGAGCTGCTAAAGACATAGTGATCCTCTATATCGCTGTCATCTATATTGTAAAGAGATTGGAGATATTCTTTGTATTCTTTCAATTTTTTAATAAGAATATCATGAACAGATTTATATTGCTCTCTTCCACTTTTAGTTTCTTCCAATTTTATGTAATAGTTCCCTTCTCTTTCTAGTATATGCTTGAATTTAAGATTGATTAATTCCTGACTTCTCATTCCAGTATAAAATAATGTATATAAAATATTTACATTTCTATAGTCCTTTTCTCCATTTATTTGATATTGTCCTATAATTTTTTTTATGTCCTCAAAAGATAATTTAAGTACATTATCAATATTTCTTGATACTTTAAAAAGTTCTACATATTTAAATGGATTTTCATAACCATTTTTTTCCATTTCCTTATATAGAGATTTTAATGAAGAAATTATCTTGTTTATAGATGTTTTCTTTAGCTTTCTGTCTTCTACCAAGTAAGCGATATAGTTTTCCACATCTTGTTTTTCTACATCTTTCATCAGTTCGATTAATTCTTCTGCTCTTATTCCTTCCTCTCCTTCATATACGAAATTGAGAAAGTCTTTAAGATAGAACATATAATCTTTAAGAGTTTTTTGAGAACGATATATTTCAAAAATACTTTTACGTTCTTCTTTATTTCTTTTCTTTCTTCGACTGACTGCTACTCCGGTTTCTTCTCTTTTAACTATATCCATTTCTACCTCTTTTTAAAAGTCCTATTAAATAAATTAAGAAAATTATATAATATCTTCTATATTTACTTCTTTTACAGCTCCGAGTTCTAAATCTTCCAATTTTAGTTTTCCAAAAGAAACTCTTCTTAAAAATGTAACTTTATTCCCTACTGCTTCTAACATTTTCTTTACTTGATGGAATTTTCCTTCTTTTATAGTCAGGTGAATTTTACAAGAATCTATTTTTACTGCCTTTCCCGGCATTGTAATATATCCTCCTATATCTACTCCATTTCTTAATCTTTCTAAATCTGCTTCAGAAATCTCTTTTTCAAGTTCAGCGTAATAAGTTTTCTCCACATGATTTTTTGGAGACAGCAGTTTATGGTTTAAAGCTCCATCATTAGTCAGCAGAAGAAGCCCTTCAGTATCTTTATCCAATCTTCCAACAGGAGCTAAGTCTTTTTTTATTACCCAGTCAGGCAATAAATCCATAACTGTCTGATCTCTTGCATCTTCTACAGCAGTTATGTACCCAGCTTTTTTATTCAGTATATAGTATCTGAATTTCTTATATTCAAGTTTTCTTTCTTGATAAAAAACTTCATCATCATTCTCTTTTATATTCATTTGCGGATTATCAGCCACTGACCCATTTACAGTTATTTCTCCTGTATTAAGCAGTTCTTTTACTTCTCTTCTGCTGCCAAGTCCGCATTCTGTTAAAAATTTATCTAATCTCATTATTCCTCCAGTTAATTTATTCATAATTAAATACTAACATATTATTTGATAAGTTTCAAATTTCCTTTTAAAATCTTTCTATAAATGTTATAATTGATACGAGATTATTTTGAAAAGATAGGAGATTCTGAAACTATGATAAACTTTACTAAAATTGATGAAATGATTGAAATTATAGAAAATAATCAAATTCCAGATGGTATGACATTCAATGAATATGTCTGTGAATTTTACAATGAAGTGAAAACTATTCCTTTATCTAAATATCTTAGAACTAAAAACAAGGTAAAAAGACTTCCTAAAATAATGAACAGTAAGAAAGCTGGAGAGGTTATTTTAGCCAGTGAAAAAGACGATGAAATCAAGACTTTTCTAAAAAGAAAAGGCTATAAAGAAATTCCACAGCTTGACTATAAGTCTATTATGCTGTTAAGAAAAACCGACTTATTATCAAACTGGAAAAAAGTGCTTCTTTTCTTTGAAGGGGAAGGAACTGTTGAAGAAATAAACAGCTCTACAAGACCTATTCTTTTACCACAGGAAATAGAAAAATTAGAGAGCTATGTCAAAGATGAGCTTAATATTAATGATCAGGAACTTAACTGGTTATTAACTAAATTTGAAAAAATGCAGAAAAATAAGATGATTTTAAAGTCATTGCAGAAATTATCAAGATAAAAAAAGAGGATAACTCACAAATAGAAATATAATTTTAGTAATTTATTAATCTCTAAAATTAAGTCTAAATTTGAGTTTATCCTCTTTTAACTTTTATAATAATCTTTTTTCTTATCAATTTTTTCTTTAAGATTTATACAATCATTTAAATGACCTATTTGATGTCTGGTTCCAGGCATAAGTATTATTCCAGCAACATTTTTTCTTCCCCAGAAATCTAAAAGCCATATTGAATCAGGATGAGTGGTTACTCCACCTTCTTTTAGTATTTTTTCAATATTTTTACTTTCTACTCTCCTTTTCATATCTTCAAATACAAGTTTTGAAAGTATATTTTGACTTTGATTTCCTACAGCTTTTCTATATTCTTTTAATACATCAATATTTATATTCCTGCTTAATTCCATTATTTCATCATCAGTCATTGCATTTCCAGTATCAGTAAATTCTACATTAAGCTTCTTTTTCCACTCCTTGTTAAATATCTGATTACTTTCATTAAGAAGTATATTTATAGTAAGATCTTCAATTCTTGTTATATGCCAGATATTCCAAGCAATAGTTACATCTTTAATTGTTGGCATAATAGAAAAATCTTTTGTATCAAGGCTTTTCCATAATTGATTCATTAAGGTGTCATCAATATCAGAAAAATGAAGGTATTTGTGCATAGAGAGATAAAGCTCTTTTGCACTATCAAAAGTTTCTTTTTTGCTTATAAGTTCTTTTAAATTTTTTTGCTGTATATTCCAATCTGAGGCTATACTCATAAATCTCTCCTTATTGTTGAAGTTGTTATATAGATTTTATCATTTTATTTCAAATAATAAAAGTAAATAAAAAAGCTGAATTCAATTTTAAATTAAATTCAGCTTGAAACTATCATAGAATTAGAATTTATTAAAATGAAGTTTTGCCATATCAACATCAGCATCTGTATAGGCAGGTTTCTCTTCATCAGGATATCCTAAAGCCATCATATTATGAACTTTTAATTCTGATGGAGCTCCTAGAATCTTTTTGATATTTTCATCAGTTGCATTCCCTTCACTGTCTACTTTTTCTTTAGTCTGTATCCAGCAAGATCCAAGTCCTAAATCATGAGCTTTTAATTGAATTATAGTACTGGCAATAGCACAATCGTCATCCCAAGTAGGATTTTCATGCCCTAGTATAACTATCATAAGTGGTGCATCAGCTGCAAATGTTACTCCACTTTCTTTAGCTACAGATAATTTTTTTATTATTTCTTTATCATCTATTACTACAAATTCATACGGCTTTCTATTTCTACCACTAGGAGATACTAATGCAGTCTTCATAAGCTCCATTACCACTTCTTTTTCTACTTTTTTTTCTTTAAATTTTCTTATTGTTCTTCTGCTTAAAAAATCCATATATATTCCTCCTTAGAATTTATTTGATAAGACTATATAAAAGGTTTATTTCTTCTTTCCAGATAGAACTATCAATAGTTTCCAATATAATAGGGATATTATCAAATCTTTCATCATTCATAAATCTTTCGAAAAATTCCATTCCTAAAATTCCTTTTCCTATACTGTCATGTCTATCTTTTTTACTTCCAGTATCAAATTTAGAGTCATTAAGATGTACTCCTTTAAGATATTTAAAGCCAACATATTTTTCAAACTCATCCATAGTTTTTTTATAACCTGCTTCATCTTTTAATTCATACCCAGCAGTTATTGTATGGCAAGTATCAATACAAGCTCCTATTCTTTCTTTATTTTTTATTTTTTCAATAATTTTTCCTAAATGTTCAAATTTATATCCCATATTCGAACCTTGACCAGATGTATTCTCCAGTACAATAACTATATTTTCTGTAGCATCGATAGCTTTGTTTATACATTCTGCTATATTAGCTATACATTCATCTTCAGTTATTTCATTTAGGTGGCTTCCAGGGTGAGTGTTTAGGTATTTCAATCCTAACTGATCACATCTTTTTATCTCTTCAATAAAAGCATTTAGAGATTTTTCTCTCTTCTCTTCATCTTTTGAACCTAGATTTATAAGATAACTGTCATGAGGAAGTATATACTCATTAGTGTAGCCGTATTCTTTTAAAGCTTTTTTGAATTTTTCTATATCTTCATCAGTTAATGGCTTGGCTTCCCATCTTCTTTGATTTTTAACAAACATTCCAAAGGCTCTTGCTCCTATTTCTTTTGCATTTTTAGGAGCGTTGAAAGGTCCACCTACCGTGCTGACATGAGCACCTATAAATTTTCTCGCAATTTTTTCTTCTCTTGTTCTTTTCATATCGTTCCTTTCTCTTTAAATCTTTTCCATATATATTATACTATTTTATACAGCAAAATAAAAGAGATGATTAAAATTATAATAACTTTAAAAAAAATTATTATAAATAAAAAGAAATTGTTTTTTTTAGCGAATACTTATAATATAAGGAATTAATTAATAATTAGGAGGAAATTTATATGAAAATGAAAAAATTAAATTATATTATCGCAGGTTCTCTTTTATCAGCTTTGGTCCTTGCTGGATGTGGAAATGATAAACCTAATCAGGAAGTACAAAAACTTATGACAGAAACTCAAAAAGATTTTGCAGCTTTTCAAGAAAGTATAGTTAAAGATTCTACTATGACTGAAGCTCAAGCAGAGGATAAAATACAAAAATTATTATCTGAAATTCAGGTTAAAGAAGATGCTGCAAAAAAAGAAGTAGCTAATATAAAAAATAAAGCTGAACAGGATAAATTAACAAAAGAAATTGAAAAAACATTTGGAACAATGAAAGAAGCTCTTACATCTCTTGAAATGAAAATAAAAACTCCTACTCCAAATCCTTATGAAGAACAAGTAGAAGTTCAAGAAATAGAGAGTGTAGAAGGAACTAATGACGGACACGCTCAATCTAACTAATTCTTAAAAAACCTTTATTTACAGCAATTAAAAATCATAATGGTTAATTTGAATAAAATTAGTAATATAAAAAGCTCTCGTATATATGAGAGCTTTTTATATAGTATTTATTATATAAGAAACAATTTCTTTATCTTTTCCTGTAAGCATAACAAGAATTCCGCCATTTTTATCAGAATCTTTGATAACTAAAGGATTTTCTGCTTTTCCTTCTTCAAGGTAGTGAAAAAATTTGATCTTTTCAATTATTAGTTCTTCCATGTTAGTAACATTTTTTATTTTATAATCTCTTTTTAAATCATTTAATTCTTTTTCAAAATTTTCTACTGTAAATTCAAAATTGCTTTCTAAATGATTTTTCACTTTTGTTATTTTTACGACCATGGCACATCACCTATTACGAAATTTTTTATATTTATACTAGTATTAAACAGTAAAGTTTACTAATTTCTCAAATATATAAATGTTAACTGTATAATAACATTTATTTTCATTTTTGTAAATAATATCAAAATATTTAGTTACATTTTTTTGTGAGATAAATGGCTAAAAAATTTACTTTAAAGGAGATTATTCTTTCTTTTAAAAAACAAAAATATTTTTCGGGAATTTTTAAAATAATATTTTATCAGAACACAATAATTCAAATAAAGATAAAAAAATTGAATTAAGTTATTGACTTAATATTGTAATTCGTGTAAAAATATAGGTAGAAGTATCCAACTATTCAAAAGGAGAAAAGATGGAAATAATTTATCAAAAGAGAGAGAAACTCAGAAATGAAAACAGAACTTTTAGATTTCTGGTGGAGGTAAGAGAATTCAGCAAGTTAGAAATATCTCAATATTTGAATATCAGTATACCAACAGTTACGAAAATATTAGAAAGATTTTTAACGAGTAAGCTGATATATGAAACAGGAACTAACAGTGGTAAACTTGGCAGAAAAGCGGTAAAATATCAATTTAATCCTAATGCTTATTTTTCCATAGGAATCAAAGTAGAAATGAATCATATATCTATGGTTCTGATAAATCTTGATGGAAAAATATTAAAACAGACTGTTGTCAAAGAAGAATTTATTAATAGTGAGAATTTTGTCTTTCTGGTCATAAACGAATTGAAAAAATTTTTATGGGAATTTGATAAAAAAGAATTTATAAAGGGAATAGGGATAGTTCTTCCAGGAGTTGTAGATCCAGAAAATAATATGATAAAATTAGGTGGAAATTTTACTCTTCTTAATCAGGATATGAAAGAAATAGAAGAAGAATTTGGTCTTCCAATATTCTTAGAAAATGAAGCTAATGCTGGTGCTATAGGTGAATATATAGTTAATCACTCTGGACTTCAGACAAAGAAAAATATTCTTTTCATATCAATAGACACTGGTATAGGTTCTGGAATTATAGTTGAAGATCAGCTGTACAGAGGAAAAGGAAATAAATCTGGGGAAATAGGGCATATTCCAATTATCCCAAATGGAGATAAATGTGTTTGCGGAAGTGAAGGGTGTCTTGAACAATATTGTTCTAATCTAGCTTTAATGAAAGAATTTGAAAAAGAATTCCAATGTGAAATTAAAGAGTATGAAGATATCTTCCAGAAAAAATTTATAAAAACAGAAAAAGGTAAGAAAATATTAGAGAGATATACATGGATTTTAGCATTAGGAATAAAAACAGCCTTGATGATGCTGAATTCTGATAAAATAATAATCGGAGGAAAAATTTCTGATTATAAAGAATATTTTGAACCTTTACTTAAAGAGATAATTTTCTCAAATAATATTTTCAGTAAAGATACAGATATTCTTGAATTTTCTTCTCTTTCTGATAATGCTAATTTATTGGGAGCAGCATTTATTCCCTTGGGAGAATTTTATAAAACATACAACGAAGATGTTTAAATATATGATATAGTCTCTATTTTCTAAAATAGAGTATTTATATAATAAAATTTTAATTAGAGGTGATTTAGATGATAAATAATGAGAGTGTATTCTTCCTATAGTGGAAGGATGTAAAAGTCCTTTTCTATTATAGGTTTTGATAAAAATTCGCGGTCAAAAATATAATTAGATGGAGGATAATATTGAAATTAGAAATAAGATTAGAAGAAAAAAATGATTATAGAAAAGTTGAAGAGATGGTTAGAGAAGCCTTTTGGAATCTATATGTTCCAGGAGCCAGCGAACATTTTATCCCTTACTATTTAAGAGATTCTGAAGTAACGATTCCTGAACTTAACTTTGTAGCAGTTAAAGATGGAGAAATAGTTGGATATATTTTCTATACAAAAGCTGAAGTAAGAGATAAAAATGGGAAAGCCCATGAGATTTTAAATTTCGGCCCCTTATGTGTAGATCCAAAATATCATAATCTTGGAATAGGAAAAGCTTTAATAGAACATAGTAAAAAAGCAGCAGCTGAAATGGGATATAAGGGAATAGCTATATATGGTTACCCTGGGTACTATACAAGAGTTGGATTTCAAAGTGCAGCTAAGTTTGGAATAGCAAGAGCTGATGGCGTTTTTGTTAAAGCACTTTTAGCTATGGAGCTTTATCCTAGTTCTCTGGAAGGAATTTCTGGAAATCTTCATGAATTTTTAAGTGATATTCCATTTGGGGGAGATGAGTTTTTAGAGTACGAATCAACATTTCCACCAAAAGAAAAAAGACATGAGCCATCACAAGATACATTTGCAGAAATGGCTGATAAATTAGAAGATCCAGAAAATATAAAAATTTAACAAATCACAAACCACCACTTCAAGTGGTGGTTTGCTCCACCCTATAAGGGTATGGTACTAGCTTAGGCTTAAGCCTTACTGAATGGTTTGCCAACCGCGTAAT